>OHRY01000010.1_pt1 | contig 251778 bp, 250 predicted proteins | sample 1578631 | NCBI WGS metagenome assembly OHRY01 (sample SAMEA3879570, study PRJEB24766) | human gut metagenome | biome: human-associated habitat; feature: feces | place: USA | collected 1985/1987
CTCTTATTCTCTGCAAAAAAGTGCTGCCGCACTAATTATTTAGTGCGACAGCCCCATGAAATGCCCTGCCAGATATTCTTCTTTTCTGGCAGGGCATTTTTTGCATATTTCTGTATCACTTCGCACATCCCTATGAATTCACAGCTCTTTGCGGCGTCTGGCCGCCTCTCTGAGCTATCTGCGCTCCCCCCGGGGCACCTCCTCATGCTCCTTAAACATATAGGCTCCGGATCTGTAATTTCCCATCTCCTCATATACATTTGAGAAGCCCTCGCCCACCGGAATCGTGTGGCTGACTCCGCTGCGGTAGGCCAGCTTTAGAAATACAGGCGTTACAATAGTGGTGATAATGACCACCAGCACCACAGGTCCCAAAAATGTGCTTCCCAGCAGGCCCAGAGCCTCACCCTTGCTGGCCACAATCAGGGCAACCTCGCCTCGGGAAATCATTCCGACTCCAATTCTGACACATTCCTCATTGGTGTAGCCGCAGAGCCTGGCGCCGATTCCGCAGCCGATCACCTTTGTCAGAATGGCAACCAGCACAAGGCTGGCAGAGAAGAGAATCACTGTGGAGTTCATAGACGGCAGCGATACCTTCAGCCCGATGCTGGCAAAAAAGATGGGAGAAAGGTAGGCATAGGACAGCACGTCAAACTTGGAGGCCAGGAATTTCGTTCTCTGCGTACTGGAAATGACAACGCCTGCGATAAAGGCGCCTGTGATATCTGCCACTCCGAAAAAGGTTTCCGCAACGTAGGACATAAGCAGACAGAATACAAAGGCAATCAGAACATGGCGGTGGAGGCCCCGCTCTGCATGCATTATCCAGTTTACATAAAATTTATGAAACAGAACTCCCACTACCAGGGCAAAGACGAAAAAGCCGGCTATTTTTAGCAGAATCACACTGAGATGGACGCTGGAATCTGCCACACTCGTAATGATGGTAAGGGCGATAATGCCCAGCACGTCGTCGATGATCGCAGCTCCCAGAATGGCATTTCCCGAGCGGGTTTTGAGCTTTCCCAGCTCCTTCAGAGTTTCCACGGTAATGCTCACAGAGGTCGCCGTCAGTATGACTCCGATAAACATATTCTGTAAAAAAAGGCTTCCGCCCGCATCCGATTCAATCATACCGGGACGGTTAAAAAGCATGGCGACGGCATATCCGCCTAACAGAGGCACAATCACTCCGATCAGGGCAATAATAAACGACGCACGCCCGCTTTTTTTTAGCTCATCCAGATCCGTTTCCATACCGGCGCAGAACATAAGGACAATGACTCCTATCTCCGCTGTCTTTTTCACGAAATCCGTTTCCTGAACCAGACCGAGCATGGCCGGCCCGAGAATGAGCCCTGCCAGCAGGGCTCCCACTACCTGCGGCATCTGAAATTTTCTTGTCGCAAGTCCTAACAGTTTTGTGCTGAGCAGAATGGCTGCTATATCACACAGGTATTGGTATTCCCCCATCTTCACACACCCCTTTTATATATTTTGTCTAAAAATACCCCTTTTTCCTCCAGATTTTAGTACGTATTTATGAATTTTCTATGAACACTGGCAGACCTTTGTATTAAAATTATGCTAAGATCTGAATCTTTGACTCTTAAGGAGCAGTTGTCATTCCCCCGTCACCACCCACTTGATGCAGCCGTCCTGTTTTTCCTCAAATATCTCATACCCTTCTAAGATATCGTCCAACCTTCCTCTATGAGTAATGAGAAAGTCTGTTTTCAGCTTACCTTCCTTTAAAAGCTCCAGAAGCCGCGGACAGCGGCAGGCGTCCACTCCCCCTGTCTTAAAGATCAGATTCTTTCCATACATCCGGGTCAGCGGCAGTACCGGATCGGTCTCGTACATTGCCACCAGAGCCACGATGGCGTTGGGGCGGGCCAGCTGCCAGGCCAGTTCAAAGGACTGTTCATTTCCGGCCGCCTCAATGACAGAGTCGGCTCCTCTCCCCTCTGTCAGACGTTTCACAGCCTCCGCTGCAGCTCTTCCCGTCTCCTCCAGATACACGTGGGCCAGCTCATTTTCCCTGGCCACACGGAGCCTGTATGTATTGGGATCAATGAGAATCACCTGGCCGGCCCCCATCAGCCGGGCGGACTGGGCGGCGCACATTCCCACAGGGCCTGCGCCGATCACTGCCGTCGTATCCCCCGGCTTAATCTCGCACAGCTCTGCCCCCCAGTAGCCGCTGGACAGGATATCCCCCGTAAAGAGCGCCTGCTCCTCAGTCAGCCCATCGGGAATCCGGTAAAGACTCGTGTCGGCCAGGGGAACCCGGACGTATTCTGCCTGGCACCCGTCTATGGTGCAGCCCAGAAGCCAGCCCCCATGGAGGCAGTTGTTGACATATCCGCGCCGGCAGTACCAGCACTCCCCGCAGATGGTTTCGCAGTTGGCTGCAACCCTGTCTCCTGTTTTCAGCCCCTTCACTCCTGTTCCTGTTTCTACAATCTCTCCGGCAAACTCATGTCCCAGGATCACCCCTTCCCTGGCTCTCGGGACTGCTCCGTTTCGGATATGGAGATCGCTGGTGCAGATGGTGGAGCGCGTCACCTTCACAATCGCATCCCCGGGCTCTTGAATCGTCGGTATCGGCCGTCTCGTAAGGCACAGCTTGCCCGGTCCTTTAAATACAAGTGCTTTCATCATGTTGTTTTCCATATAGGCTTCCCCCTTCCATATTCTCCTGCCTGACGAGTTTTCCTGCACGGGAAATCAGGCGGTCTTTCCTGTGCGGCAGCTGCAAAAAGGAGGCAGCCCTTCAAAAGCGGCAGCCTCCTTCCCGTTCTCTGTCTGATCTTTTCTGATCGTTTCTGATTTTTTCTGTTCTATTCTGATCGTTTCTGTTCTCTGCTGATGCTGTTATGGGTGTTTTAAACAGTCCGGCCCGGAGAATCCCCTGGCTCAGCTCCCGCGCATCACCCGGCTATTCTCTGATGCCTGCCTTGTATTTGCTGATCAGCCGGTTGATCCTCCCTGTGGGGTTTAAAAGCTCGCTTAAGGAGGCATCGTGGTTCAGGTTGTCGATGATCAGCGCAATATATTTGCTCATATCCACATCGATGTAGTAGGGCCTGGACAGCAGATCTGCTGACTGATAAACCAGGTTTGTGGTCAGCACACGGTCAATCAGGCCATTCTCATAGTATTCGTCAAATTTCTGAAGGCCGTTTGTGAAAAGTCCGAAGGTAGCGCACACAAATACCTTTCTCGCCTTCCTTCTCTTTAACTCCTTGGCCACATCCAGCATACTCTCGCCGGAGGAGATCATGTCATCCACAATGATCACATCCTTGCCCTCCACGCTGCTTCCCAGGAACTCGTGGGCGACAATCGGGTTTCTTCCGTTCACGATCTTGGTGTAGTCGCGGCGCTTGTAGAACATGCCCATATCCAGTCCCAGGACGTTTGCGAAATAGACGGCACGGCGCATTCCGCCCTCGTCGGGGCTGATGACCATCATATGCTCGTTGTCAATCTCAAGCTCCTTCTCATTCTTTAAGAGGTACTTGATAAACTGGTAAATCGGCTGTACGGTTTCAAATCCCTTTAAGGGGATCGCATTCTGAACCCTCGGATCGTGGGCATCGAAGGTGATAATATTCTCCACTCCCATTTTCACCAGCTCCTGAAGGGCCAGGGCACAGTCTAAGGATTCTCGGCCGGTGCGCTTGTGCTGGCGGCTCTCATAGAGGAACGGCATAATGACGTTGATTCTTCTGGCCTTTCCGCCCACAGCGGCGATCACGCGCTTTAAGTCCTGGAAATGGTCGTCCGGCGACATGTGATTCACCTTTCCGCTCAGGGAATAGGTAAGGCTGTGATTGCACACATCCACCATCAGATAGAGATCATCTCCGCGGACAGATTCATTCAAGGTTCCCTTGCCCTCGCCGGAGCCAAAGCGCGGCGTGCCTGCGTCGATCATGTAGGAATCCTTCTGGTAGCCGGCGAATGCGATTGTGGTCTTATGCTCGCTCTCCCTCTCTCTTCTCCAGTCAACCAGATACCGGTCAACCTTCTCGCCCAGGGTCCTGCAGCTCTTAAGCGGAATTAACCCCAGAGGCCCTACGGGGATCGTTTCAATGATTTTCTCTTCGTACAGCATGTTTTTCCTCCAAACCTGTCATCACTCTCTGCGGCAGGGCCGCAGCTGCTGTCTGACAGTCAATAAGATTATGAAATAAATGTAAAAAGAACGTAAATCCTTATTCTTTATATCATTATTACGCGTATCAAGTCAACCCTGGAGTGCATCAAAATCGCGAAGCCACCAGTTCTTCTCTTTCAGCTTATCCTGGCTCCCACGACCCCTACTGTCTTCTGGCCTGCATGAGCTTTTTTCTGATTCGTATATCCTCCCCATAAAGAGGGATCACCGTGTACTGGCTCACAATCCTCGACATGACCCGATCTGTGAACTCATCGCGCATCTCATTGACCGGAAGATTGGTGGAAATGATGGTTCCCTTTCTGCGGTTCAGCCGCTCATTGATGCAGTAGAAGAGCTGGGAGGTGGTGAAGGTGTTTACCAGCTCCGTTCCCAGATCGTCGATGATCAGGAGATCGCAGTCCAGCAGATAGCGGGAGCGATCCCTGTCCTCCTCTGTGGAATCGTAGTCAAACCTTTCCTTTGAAAAGATCTCATACATTTCCACAGCCGGCAGATAGACGACGGAATAGCTCTGATCGAGAAGCTCCTTCGCAATGCAGTTGCTGAGAAAGGTTTTTCCAAGCCCTGTCTTTCCCGTAAACAGAAGGTTGTCCTTGTGCTCTCCAAAGTGCTCCACATAGGAACGGCACAGGGCCACCACCTGGCGCATGTACTCCCTGGCTGTCTTGTTGCTGCGCTCGTCCACCTTGGTGTCGTCAAAGTATTCGTAGGAAAAGGTGTCGAAATTCTCTCTGCTCAGGATTTCCCTGATATTGGACTGATCGTACAGAAGGCTGATCTCCCGCTTCTTGAAACAGTGGCATTTTTTCCCGTCCCTGTAGCCTGTGTCACAGCAGTCCGGGCAGTCATAGTGAAGCTCCAGGTAATCGGCAGGATAGCCGTAGGCGGACAGAAGAACCTCTCTCTCCTCGCACAGATCTGCAATACGCCTTTTAAGCCCCTTAGCCGACCTGTCATCTCCTGCCAGAAGCTGTCTCGCACTCTTGACGGCAGAGGCGGTGATCTCCTCATTGATCTCTTTTACGGCAGGAATTTTTTCATAAACCTCTTCCCGGCGCTTATCCAGCTCCCTCTTCTGTCGAAGCTGTGCCTGGTTGTAAATACGCATGATGGAATCGTACTGGGAATTGCTCAGTGCCATGGTTTCCTCCTGTATTCTGTCAATCGTTCTCTGAGCTGCCCTTGCTGCAGAGTATTTCTATTTGTCCGGGAATCCCCGGGACGCCCCGGGATTCTCCCCGCCCCGGGCCTCCTGTCGGACGCTCTTCTCCTCTCCGGGGCTGTCTGAGGCTCCGGTATTGATCATATTCCAGATCATTTCATCATAATCATAGCCGTGCTCCTCCAGGTTGTGGAAGCGGTTGGAGCTCTTTCTGGCGCTCTGGCGTCTGGAGCCGGACGTCCCTGGCTGTCTTGCGGAAGCTGCCGCTCCCCTGGCTCCTGCCTGCGGGGAAGCGGACTGGCCTGACTCTCTGGCCCTTCTCGCCTCCTCCTTTCTCATCCGCGTCACTTCCTCCACATCTCTCATGGTGCGCACTCCTGCCCGGTTCCACTCAGCCAGAATGCTGTCCGTATACTGGAAGCTGGGCTTATGAATGGCCGCCATCGTCCGGTTGCAGGCTTCCACCACAATCTCCCTGGTAAAGCCGTAGGTTCCAAACCACTTGTCCATCAGATCAATCTCGCCGTTGGCCGGGTTTCGCCCAGACAGGCCGAAGGCCTTCATCACAGCAAAAATATCCTTCTTATAGCCCATGGACTGGGATTTGGCCTCCTCCGCCGTCTTAAAGCCCCTCTCATGCCAGCTCAGTCCCACCTTCTCTATGTAGCGGATGCTGGTATGTCCATTCTGGGCACAGGACTCTATCAGATACTCCAGAAGCTCCGTGGGCATATGGAGGTTCCCATAGAGGTTGGCCAGCACGTCGCAGTCTGTGGGGGTAAAGGTCCTGTTCAGGTACTTCTGGGCGATATACAGAAGCTGGGAAAATTCCTCATCCCCTGACAGCCTGCAGAGAATATCGCCCGTTCCGGGGCTGCCTCCCTCCGTGCGGCCGGCTCCCTGGCAAGGCTTTGTCTGACCGGAAGCAGGGGCATCCTGTCCAAAGGAAGAGGAGAACCCGCCAGAAGGAGCCGGAGACTGCCGGGCGGGAACAGACGGGCGGGCGGGCACCGGCCTGTCTGTAAGTGCAAGGACTCCCACCCTCTCCCAGTAGACAAGGGCGCGGCGCACGTCTGCCTCCGTGTGATTCAGAGCATCCGCGATCTCGGAGACATCGTCTGCACTGCCTCCGTGTCTGAGAATATAGAGATATACCTTCACATACTCGCCGTTAGCCTCTGCCATGTATCTGTCTATAAATTCATTGGGGATGACCGTCACCTCATGGGCCAGACGGTTCTGTATGAACTGTCCCATCTGCTTCACCTTTCTGTCTGCCGTTTTTCCTGTCTTTCGCCCCCGGAACCGCCAGCCCGTCTGCAGGCTGACGGATTTGGGGCACTTATCCACTGGAATCATCATAACACAGGTTCTGTCAAAAGGAAACACTTCCACTTATCCCCAGAATATCATGTGGATATTGTGGACAATGTGGACAAATTTATTTTTCTTCTGCGCTGATCCTGTCTGTTCCTGTCGAAACTATTGAATTTTCAATGTTTTTCATACAATAGAAACTTTTATTATGTAAATCAAACAATCCACAGTGCTCCTTTACATAAAATGTTGAAAACTTTGTGGATAATGTGGATAACTACTCTGCAAGCAGCGCTTCTCCCACATTTACAATATCTCCGGCCCCCATAGTTATCAACAAATCGCCGTGTATACAGCTTTTTTTGAGAAATTCTTCAATTTCCTCAAAGGTATGAAAATACCAGACTTTTTTGCCCAGCTTCTCAATTTTTTCTGCTATGTCGCGGGAGCTGATGCCCAGTGTATCCGTTTCCCGAGCCGCATAGATATCAGCCAGAACGATACAGTCTGCCATGGAAAGCGCCTCTGCAAACTCGTCGAGAAATGCTTTTGTCCTCGTATAGGTGTGAGGCTGGAACACGCACCAGATCCGGTTGTGGGGATAATTCTGAGCTGTCTTAAGGCTCGCCCGAATCTCCTGGGGATGGTGGGCGTAGTCGTCTATGATCGTCACCCCATTCAGGACTCCCTTTTTCTCGAAGCGGCGCTTGGTTCCCGTAAAGCTCAGAAGTCCCCGCTTCACCGCTTCCAGGGAGAGCCCCGCCTCAAGGGCTGCCGCTGCGGCTGCGAGGGCATTGTATACATTGTGCTCGCCGCTGACTCCAAGGCTCAGGGTATCCCGCTTTTCCCCTCTTATATAGAAGTCAAATGTCGGCCTGGCAAGGGAGTCGTAGGAAATCTCCCCTGCGCTGTAGTCAAACCCTCTGTCTGTTCCGAAGGTAATCACCCGGCCCTCTGTGTTTTTCACAATCTCCTGCCAGTCTTCAATCTCCCCGTTTATGACAACGGCTCCCTGCTTTGGAGTTTTCTTTGCAAAGCGTGTGAAGGAGCTGCGGATATCTGCCAGATCCTTGAAGAAATCCATGTGATCCTCCTCGATATTCAGGATCACCTCAATAGTCGGGAAAAATTCCAGAAAGCTGTTTGTATATTCACAGGCCTCTGTGATGAAAAATTCCGGTCCGCCGACGCGGATGTTTCCTCCTATGGACGGAAGAATCCCTCCCACAGATATGGTAGGGTCTGCCTCGGCAGCCAGAAAGATCTCCGAGAGCATGGAGGTTGTGGTGGTCTTTCCGTGAGTTCCCGACACGGCGATAGCCTCCCTGTAATTTCGCATCATCTCCCCCAGAAGGACGGCTCTGGAAAGCATGGGAAGCCCCGCCTCCCTCGCAGCCGCAAACTCCGGATTGTCGGGATGAATAGCTGCCGTGTACACCACGGCGTCAATCTTCTTTCCTGTCTGCTCTGCCTGTCTGATGTTTTCTGCCCGCTGTCCGATATAGATCACGGCCCCTCTGCTTCTCAGATGCTCCGTGAGCTCGCTCTCTTTGGAGTCAGAGCCTGTGACGGTAAATCCCTCATCCATCAGAATCTCCGCCAGGCCGCTCATGCTGATGCCTCCGATTCCCATAAAATAAATGTGCTGCGGTTTATTAAAATCAATCTGATACATGTTTCTTTCCACCTTTTACCTGATTTTTCCTTTCCATGGAATCAGGCGTCTCTAAAAGCCGCCTGCCTTCCCCTGCCTTCCTGTCCGGCAGACTGCGCCAGATAAGCATATGCAGGATGTTTCTTTAATTTAACTTCTTTTAAAGGGAAATGTCAACAGATTTGAGCCATATTGGCGGGTTGCCCCAGGGCTGACAGTGGAAAGGAGTGCTTGTCGGACAGAACCTCACAGAAAAAGGGAAGAGCTGTGAGATTTGGAAACATTCACAGCTCTTCCCTTTATCGTTCTTCTATGGCTATCCGCGCCTTATCTATCAGGCAGTTCTCACGCCTCCGAAAATCGTATGCCTGTATCGCTCCAGTCCGCGGATCAGGATGCTTCCCAGCACTCCCACTGCCAGAATCTCCCCGATTCCAACAGTCACCATGGCTACCGGGATCAGATCTGTACTGCCGTAGGCGTAGCGCAGAACCCACGGAACGATCACAGCGTTGGAGATAATCGGAGGCAGAAGAACCAGGAATCTGTTTCTTCTGAGGGCATAGGAGCCCACAGCTCCGATCAGTGTTGCCAGGCTTCCGAAGATCACATCCATGGTCATGGCTCCTGCCAGAAGATTGGACAGCAGGCAGCCGATAAACAGACCGGGAATCGCGGCCGGTGTGAAAAACGGAAGGACGCAGAGCGCCTCGGAGATCCGGAACTGAACCGGGCCAAAACTGATTGGCGCAAAGATGAGGGTCAGCACAATGTAGATCGCTGCGATGGCTGCGCCCTGGGTGAGCAGGTACACGGATTTCTTGTTTGATTCTTTCATATTCTGTTTCTCCTTTAGTTTTGTTTTACGAGTGGAAGGTCTCGAACACTCGATTCATTTAACGCCGGGAATCGGCGGCAGGCCCGTAAGACCTTGGTTTTTATGGGCTTATCTGCGTGTCATAGGATACCATGGAAGAAGGGGATTGTCAAGAAACTTTACAGTGGAGCGTTGGACTGCCTCAACTGCCTCATAGCGGCTGTTCCAGGATCCGTTGGAAGGAATGAACCATCTGCAACACCGATTTCTCCTGATACGATTCCAAGATCTATACACTTCAATACGATCTTATTAAAAATTTCCCGGAATATGCTGGCCTCTTGAAAACGTCTTCTACTATTCTGGCTAAAAGTTGAATGATCCAGTACTCTATCCATAAGATCAATTCCGCAAAACCAGCGGTAAGCAAGGTTAAGAGATACTTCCTCCTCAAGTCTCCGATCTGGTTTGATCCCATAAAGATAACCAATTAGCAGCATTTTCATCAGAACAACGGGGGCAATAGATCTTCTGCCAACATGAGAATAATAGGGGACTGTCTTTTCGTACATAAAGTCAAAATTTACACAGTTTTTATCTGTCTCAGAAGATGATCCTCTGGAATTATAGAATCTATGTCTAAGATTACCATCTGGATTTGTCCACTTTGCTTTCCCATCATAAAAAATGACCTCCTGCAGTTGATATAATAAATATGTGTTTTTGTAAAACATCTGTTTACAAAAAATTGTTTTTTTCATAAATCTCTGCCCGGTAGCGGAAGGTGGAAAGCGGCATCCCGCATAGTTTCGCAGCAGTTTTTCCAGTAATTTTTCCGTTTTTCCATTGGTGATACAGGTGATGAAAGTTTTCCGGTAAAGGCGCTGGGGGTCTTCCAAAACGAATGCCCCTGGCTTTGGCGGCAGCGATTCCTTCTGCCTGACGCTGCCGTATATTGATACGCTCATTCTCTGCCACAAAGGATAGCACCTGCAGGACAATATCGCTTAAAAACGTTCCCATCAGGTCTTTGCCTCGGCGGGTATCCATAAAAAGGTTTTTCTCCGGGATAAACAGCTCTTTCAATGCAAGAATCTGCCTGTCCCCATTCTGTTCTCTGGTACTGACACGAATATAGCCATACAGATTTCCCATTGTTTTCCCTCCTCTCTCCCGACCGGGATAACAACTCCCAAATCAGGCAATTTCTCAACTCATAACCCATAACAGCGTCCTTAAGACCTGCGTAAAGAATACAGTTCTGAATAATATATAAAATAAGGGTGAAAGGCTTCCTTATCCGGCCTCTCACCCTTAATCCCTAATCCCATTCGCTTTCCATTAAAAAATCCCGAATATTCCGATGTTTAATCCCATTCCGGCTCATGTCCAGTTCATCCATTGTGACTACATATTTCGGGAAATTATCCCGAATGGAATCATATACTCCAAATTCCCGCTTTACTGTACTTTCATCTGCCAGCAGATAAGCTACCTGGATATAAAGTTTTTCACCTCTCCTGTCACAGACAAAGTCTATTTCCTTTTCTCCAACTTTCCCGACTGTTACCTTATATCCGCGGCGCAGAAGTTCCAGGTACACTATATTTTCAAGAACCAGGTTAATGTCCCGCATGTTTCCCCCGTACACAGCTTCCCGGATCCCATGGTCTGCAATATAATATTTTTCATTGGTCGCCAGAATCTGCTTTCCCTGTAAATCCTCCCGCTTCACCTGATAAAACAGATAGGAGTCACAGCAGTATTTTATATAGTTAAGTACTGTATCTGTTGATGTGGTCCGATGCTCATTTTTGAGAAATTTTGTCAGAGAAGATGCCGAAAAAACGGTTCCTATATTTGCCATTACATATGCCATTACCCGTTCCAGTAAATCCACATCCCGAACCTTGTTCCTCTTTACGATATCTTTCAGCTGAACTGAATGGAACAGATCCGTCAGGTACTGTTTCGCCGGTTCTTCTTCGTAACGGATATTGGAAAGATATGGCATACCGCCCACCAGAAGATAACTCTTAAAGCACTGCTGTACGGAAGCAGCTGGATCCATTGTATGATATAATTCAAGAAATTCTGAAAAAGAGAAGGGATAAATAACAAACTCCACATATCGTCCGCCCAGATATGTTGCAAGCTCCCCTGATAAAAGTTTTGCATTGGAACCGGTAATATAAATATCACAGTTCAATGAGACTCTGAAAGAATTAATACATTTTTCCCAATCCGTCACTTCCTGTATTTCATCAAAAAACAGATAAACCTTTCCTTCTATCTGCTCTGCCCGTCTCAGAATTTCTTCATGCAGTGCCATGGCATCCAGAAGACGCATATATCTCAAATCTTCAAAATTAATAGAAATAAAATGCTCTGGCGTTACACCAGAACAAATCAGTTCCTCCTGAATCAATTCCAGCATTACCGATTTACCGGCCCGCCGGATACCAGTCATAACCTTAATCAGCTCATTTCCAATAAATGGACGAATACGTCTCATATAAGTTTCCCGTTTAATCAAAATAACTCCCCCTTCCCACGTTTCTTTCAGTATATCCCGTTTGTACTGGATGTTCAACTGTTTTTCTGCTATTTTATCGTCTATATTCGACAATTTTATATTTTATATCATTTTATAGGAAATAACTGCGAAAAATGATGAAAAATCTTGTCTGATACTTAAGCAGCTGCTTTTTTCTTTTTGGAGTTATTCTGAAACTCATGTTTTCTGACTTACGTTCAGAAGGTTTTTTTCGATTCGGCATATAGGATACAAACCGGATAGAACACTATTACTCTTAATAAAACACGGCAGTTCCTGCTTTATTAAAAAACAAAAAAGTACAGGCTGGCATTATGTCTGCTTCCCGCCTGTACTGAACTCTCTTTATTCTTTTCCTAAATCAAACGAAATCCGATCCGCCAGATAAAGCGAAACCGTTACTGTCCTCCCATCCTCCATCCTGTTTGGGCGCCGCTTACCTCTCTGCGCCCTACTCCACACTTACCCTGCTGTTGAACTTATCCAGGGCCAGGGCTGCAAAAATTCCCACCACGAAGCAGACCACATTTACTGCGCTCTGGGCCACTGTGATAAAACCGTCCACAGGGACTGTCATAATCGTCGCCGCTATGACTATTCCGATAATTCCATGGAAGGCCACAGAATAGTGTCTGTCAAACAGAGTGTTGATGGCTTTTGCGAGGGCGATCACAGTCACCAGCGCACCGATTCCTCCTGGGATGAGGATTCCCAGGTCAAAGTGTCCGATGCCGTCCACAAAGGGGGTATAGAGCCCTAAAGGCATCAGGAGGGTGGAAAAGCTCATTCCAGGAGCAATCACGCTGAGAGCCAGGCAGAAGCCGCAGAACAGATACCAGAAGAAGTTCGGGCTGATTTCCACACTGGTCATCTTAAGTCCGATGAGAAGCGCAAAGATCGCGCACATGCACACAATCATGGACACATAGGACGCTCTGCTTCTTCCCTGCTCTCCCGCCTCGCGAAACAGGGACGGAAGCATGCCTGTGATCAGACCGATGAAGAGGCACACCGACGGCGCCGGGTATTTTTCCAGGAAAAATGACAGCACATTGGCGATCCCCAGAAATCCGATGCCGCCTCCGATAAACACGGGGAGCAGCTTCGGAACGTGTGTCTTAAAGTTTGCGAAGGGGTTGGAGAGCAGCTCCATGATCGGTTTATAGATTCCGAAAATAACGCTCAGAACGCCTCCCGATATGCCCGGCAGCACTGCGCCCAGGCCTATCAAAGCCCCCTGAAGAACCCTGAACAGAGTTTTGGACAGGCTGAATTTTGAATCCTGCATTTCATTCATAGCTTTACTCCTTTATATGCGAAAGCGGCAGAACGCCTGCCGCTTTCCTCTCTGACTGGCTGATATTAGTCAAAGTCTATCATATAATGGCTTTTTCCATTCGTCAACTGCTTTCCGCCGTCAGAAGAAAAATATTGCAACATTCAGCCATGCGAAGATTAGGACAGGAAAATGCGCTGAAAGCGTGCTTTCATAAGAGTTTTCCTGTTCTAATCTTCATAAGGCGGACGCCAGACGCTTCTTGTCCGCTTAAAGCGGGCGGGGAAGCGTCTGGCATCCGCCTACAGCCCCATCAGGTATTCTCCCACCTCGTAGGCCAGCTTCAGGGCTGTGGGGAGAAGCCTGTCAGGAAAATAATTTCCGTAATTATTGACTTCAAAGCTGAAATACCCCTCATAGCCGATCTCCTTTAATGTCTCCACCGCTGTCTTCCAGTCCACAGTCCCGAAGAGGGGAAGAACATGCATCAGATCCGGATCGGTCATGCTGTGGGTATCAGAAACATGAGTGGCCTTTAAATGCTTTCCGATATAGAGAAGGGATTTTCTCTGATCCTGCTTCATAATATCTGCATGTTCAAAATCCCAGCAGATACCCATCCTCTCATCACCGAAATCTGTCACAAAGTCCACCAGCTCCTCGGGAGTCACGCCGTATTTCCGCCTTGGTGCAATGGCATAATCGCACATGTTTTCCACAGCAAAGGCCATATGGTACTGCTCCGTTTTCCTTAAAAGCTCTCTGAAATAGGCGATATTTTTTTCCTTCGAGGACTGTACCAGGGCAGGGCTGTCAAAGTCTGTTTCCGGGTGTGTCACACAGAGTCTGGAGCCCAGGGCGGCGCAGCAGTAGACAGAGCGCTCTGTCAGTTCTTCATGGCGCCTTCTCTCGCTCTCTGTCATTTCTGCGCAGAAGTTATAGGTGTAGGCATGACACTGGCCAAAGGTTACTCCCAGTTCATCCTTCTTTCTCTCAATCCCTGCCAGCCACCGCTCCCACCCGTCAGTCAGAAACGGGGAGTGGGGCAGAGACCAGTCATAGAAGCTGATGTCAAAGGTATCAAAGCCGGCCGCAAAGGCCATCTCCATCATGTCCTCCATCGGCATGATGCTCTTGTCCGGCCTTTCAAATACGATATTTGTAGATGTAGATAATTTCATATAAATACCCTTTCTGTGAGAAGTCTGATAAGCCGGTTCCAGTCATATTCCCAGGCTGCGCTTACATTCTGCGGGAGCGCTTTAAAACGCCCGCTGTTGCCGAACAGGGTCTGCCCTGTCGTATATTCCCCCTTTGTCTCCACCAGAACGCCTCCCCGGGCAGTTTTTGCCATGTCAGGGAAGGCTGTGAGAGCCACCGCCGCGCTGTCTACGAGAAGGCTTGAGGGATTTAAGCCATGCTCCAGATTAAACTGCACAGCCTGTCTCAGAAAGTCTGTCTTTTTTCCCTCTCCTGCCTCTGATAAAAGGCGGTCCATCATAGAGTCCTCCAGGCGTGAGGTTACATCAAGGCCGGCAGCCGTGATGGGGATCCCTGAGCCAAACACTGCAGAGGCTGCCTCCGGATCCTGGGCGATGTTCCACTCCGGTCTCGGGTTTAACCTTCCATGGTCGGGATTCAGTCCATATCCTCCCGAAATCGTGAAAATCCCTGCCGTCAGCCCTGCCGTTTCAGGGGCATTCTGCAGCATCAGGGCCAGGTTCGTCATGGGGGCCATAGAAATAATAAAAACCTCCCCGGGATGGGCCTTTATCATATCTCCCATCCAGCGGAAGGCCTCTGTTTTCTCCGGGCTTTTCTCCGGTTCCGAAAGCCCCGTGCAGGACAGCCCGTCCGGCCCGCAGTAGGCATCGTCAAACTCCATGGGGCGCGAAAGGGGGGCTTTCGCCCCCTGCACAGCCGGAATCTCCGGCCTTTCGCACAGCTCCTGTATCTTCATAATGTTTCTGATGCTTCTGTCGGAGTCGCACACGCCGTAAGCGGCTGTCATTCCGAGGATCTGAAGCTCCGGCGACGCCAGCGCAAGCATCAGCGCTATGGCGTCGTCAGCGCTGGGATCCGTGTCAATGATGACCTTCTTCTGAATGGCTGATTCTGCCTTCTGTTTCTGAACGGTCTTTTCGTTTTGATTTCTGTCAGTCATTCCTTTTTTCACCTGATCCGTTTTCCGCTGTCTTTCCTATTCCCCGTTTGCGCGGTAGTAGTCATTGAAAATCTGGTTGCAGCCGTCAATAATCGCTGTCTTTGTATCCTCCACGGACGCCTCCCCGTTTCCAAACATCAGCATGGCATCCTTGATCACAGTGTCCACGCCGTCAGAGTTCGGCACAAACGGAGCAACTACATTCTCGCTGGTTCCCATGAGCACCTCGCCCGGAACGGCAAGCTGAGGAGTCTCTTCCATAGCCTTCTGGCAGCTCTCAAGCTCTGATGAGTTTTTGTTGACCGGAATGTAGCCTGCGCCGTCCAGCCACATAGCCTGAGCCTCCGGTGAGATCATATACTGCTCAAATTCCCATGCTGCATTTACGGTCTCCTCATCTCCCCTGTTTAAGAGGAAAAGTCCTGAACCGCTTGGATAAGCTCCGCCGTCATCGGTGCTGTTTACCACCGGAATAGGAGCCACTCCCCAGTTGAAGCTGTCTCCCACCAGTTCCTTGATTGTCGGGATTCTGGAGCTGCTCATAATCGCCATGGCGTTCAGTCCCTGGGCAAACTCCTCGTTGATAGAGTCATTGGTAGGCTTGTAGGCTCCTGTGTCCACCACCTTCTGCCACTCTGTGAGGAAGGCTTCCAGGGCCTCCTCGCAGGCCATGGATTTCATTTTTCCGCTGTGTCCGCTCTCATTGTCTCCCAGGTAGGTACCCTGTCCCTGAGTTGCGATCCAGTTGCCCAGCTCAAACAGGCTGACTCTCACGTTCAGTCCGTACTGCGCATCTGTCTCATCCCTGAGAGTTCCCAGGATGGAGGCCATCTCATCGATGGTGGCCGGGACCTGGGCTCCTATCTGATCCAGATAATCCTGATTGTAGTAGAGAAGGAGGGTGGAAACGCTCCACGGCACCCCTGCAAGCCTGTCGTTAATCTCGAAGGAGGAGACTGCATTGGAAATCAGATCCTCCTTTGCCACGGAATTTCCCTCTTTGGAGAGCATATCCTCAGCCCACACAAGGCGGTCATAGTCCCTTACAAGGCTTACGTGCTCTCCGTAAAGCTGAATCACATCCGGCATATTGTCCACATCGTCGGTGGACATGGCCGCCGTCAGGGCCTCTGTTCCCGGCCAGTTCTGAAATACCGGGGTAACATGGATCTTTTTTTCCTTACCGATAGTCTCATTGAACTGATCCACCTGCTTCTGTGTGATCTCCGCGTACACTCCGTCCATGGAATGCCAGAACACGACCTCCCTGGTTCCATCCTCGCTGACAGCTCCTACCGGAGAGCCTCCCTCAGAATTGCCGCCGGCTCCTGCACCGCAGCCGGTCAGGCTTAAAAGTGCTGCTCCCGCTGCAAACGCTGCCGCTGTCTTTTTGAATTTCATACTTTTATCCTCCTTAATAATGGTTATACCTTTTTGTTTTCTGAATTTTCCCTACTCCTTCACCGCTCCGCTCATCATTCCGCTGACAATCTTCCTCTGGAAGAGCACGAACAGCAGGACCGTCGGCAGAAGCGCGATGATAACGCCTGCCATGACAGGGCCGAATACTGCTGATTCCCTGTCCTTTAACATGGTAATACCCACTTGGATGGTGCGCATCTCATTCTGGTTGGTGACAAGCATGGGCCACACATACTGGTTCCACACGCTCACAAAGGAGGAGAGGAACACCGTTACCATAATCGGTTTGCTGGCCGGAAGCAGCACCCAGAGAAAGAATCTCACATTTCCGCATCCGTCCACATAGGCCGCCTCCTTCAGAGATTTCACAAAGGACAGATAAAACTGCCTGAGCAGGAAGACGTTGGTGGCAGACACCAGAAAGATCGAGCACATACCCGCATAAGTATTGATGAGTCCCATGCGGCTGATCGTCGTAAAGTTTGACACAATCAGCACATCCGGCGGAATCATAATCGTTGCCATAGTCAGGGCAAACAGAATTTTCTTTCCCTTAAACTCAAAAAATGAGAAGGCAAAGGCCGCCATGGTGGCTGTTACCATCCTGGTCACGCTGCAGACAGAGGCCACAATAAAGGAATTGAGCATGTACCGGAGCAGCATGGTTCTGGAAAACGCCGTTCTGTAGTTCTCAAGAGTTGCCTTGGGCGGAAACAGGTTCGGCGGCGATGAGAGCACGTCCTTCTGCTCCATAAAGGAAACAGAACAGGCATAGAGAATCGGAAACAGGATCAAAAGGGCGCACAGGATACAGACAGCCTGAACTGAAATATCCCACAGAGTCTTCTTTTTCATTGATAGTGCACTCCTTTCTTCTCCCATGCAAAGCCTGCCATAGTGGCTGCAAAGGCTATCAGAAACGCCACGATAGCCGCCGGATTTGCATTTGTATAATTGGCTGTTCCCGCAATCTGCTTGTAAATATACTGCATCATGGTGATCGTAGAGTTCTGAGGCCCTCCGTTTGTAAGCACGTTGGAAAGGCTCATCATCATAACGCTGAAGGAAATATCCGTGATAATCAGATAAAACATGGTGGGAGAGGTCAGCGGCAGATAGATTTTAAAAATCATCTGAAGCGGCGAAGCTCCCTCCAGAGATGCGCTCTCTATAATATCCGGTGAAATTCCTCTGACAGCCGACAGAAGGAAGATAAAGGCATATCCCGTTGACAGCCAGATCTGGACAATGGAAATGGACAGCAGCGCAAACTTCGGATCGTTGAGCCACTGGATATCCAGTCCGAAAACACCGTTGATCAGGCCCAGGGACGGCACGTAGAGAAGCTGGAAAATCATCGCTGTCACAGAAGATGCCATCGCCATGGGAACAGCAAAGGACGCCTCGTAAAAAGCAGAGGTTTTGCGCCTCTTATTGGCTAAAAGCGCCAGCAGAAGTCCCAGAATCTTCGATGTGGGCACTGTCAGCAGCGTGAAGATCAGAGTGTTGATGATGGATTTCACAAACACCTTGTCCTCAAAAATATACGCATAATTTTCCAGTCCCACAAACCGCTTCAGATGACCGAAAGAATCTACGATAAACAGACTCTTAAATGCAGTCACAAGAAACGGATAAAATGTAAATACAGCAAACAGTATAAACGCCGGCAGAAGCCAAAGATAAGGCTCAGCCTTTTTCAGTATAGGTTTTTTCACCGCATTTTCCCTCCAGAATAAAATGTCTGACTGCCTCAATGACGCCCTGAACGGTTTCGCCCCGGCAGACATAGTCTGCCCTCTTTTTCAATTCCTCTGCGGCATTTCCCACAGCGGCGCTCCATCCTGCGGCCTCAAACATGTCCAGATCATTGATATTGTCACCTACTGCCAGAATCTCCCCCGGATGAATCCCGAGGTAGTCCGCCAGCCGCCTGATGCCGCTTCCCTTGCTGCACCCCTCAGGCATGGCCTCAAAGCAGCGGTCACCGTACCGGACTACATAAATTCCATTTTCCCGCTCCTTTAAAAGCTCTCTTAACTCATCACATCTGCCCGGGCTGTCCGGATCAATGATCATGAGCTTCTGAAGCTCTATTGTCTCCCACTCATCTCCCTCCGGATGAATCACCGTTTCATAGAGCCCCGTTTTTTCCGTCTGCCTGCGGGTGTAGTCATTCTGGCGGTAAACGCCCTCCGTGATCCCGTCGTTGAGAAAAACTGCCAGGCCCAGTCTGTCTGCCTCTTCGGCTGCTGTCCGGACTGCTCTGCCGGGAAGAATCTCCTTCCAGATGAAAGCTCCCTTCTCATACCCTGCGGCCCCGTTTGAGGCAATCACAGGAAGGGTGATATCAAGGGCTTCCATATACTGTCTCATCATCCCCACCGGCCTTCCGCTGGCAAGTGTAAAGGCAATGCCTTGTTCTCTGAGAAGTCTGGAAAGCTCTTTCATGCCCTCTTCCATCACGCAGTCGTTCCCCACCAGGGTTCCGTCTACATCGCTGACAACCAGCCGTATCTTCGAACGCCTTTGTTCCATACTGCTTTCCCTCTCTTCATATATTCTGCTCCAATTATATTGAAATTTTCCCGTTGCGTCTTTCTCTCTTCCGACAAGTTTTGCCGTTTTTCCGACTTTTTTCTCCGTTCAATTTTACAAAAGCCATAAAAAAATGCTATTTATATTTACGTTTTCGAAATATAAATAGCACTTTCTGGACTTTATTATGTTTTTTCGACGTTTATTTCCCGGAATTTTTTTCTGTACTGCTTGGGAGTATATCCCGTTTCCTTCCTGAACATGCGGATAAAATGGGAAAAATTATCATAGCCTACCTCGGCGGCGACTGCGCTGACTGCAAGATCAGAGTGCTTCAGCAGGTGTTCAGCCTGCTTCATCCTCTTTTTGATAGCGTACTCCTTGACCGTCATCCCTGTTTCACTCTTAAACAATCGATTTACATAATCAGGATTCAGGTTCAGCTTTTCCGCAATCTCCCTCCGGCTGATACCGGATTTCAGATTTTCCTTGATGAGGCCTTTTATGCGTCCCGCCATCTCCTCCCCTCTGCCGCTTCCCTCCGGGAAGGACAGGCGGTTCATCAGCTCCATGCACCGTCTGATCCAGCTGCACATTCCGTCGATGGAATAGCAGGCAGTCTGATAATATTTATAGATCTCCGGATCTTCAAACAGCTGGTGTGCCTTCAGCTCCCTGTACTCCATACAGGCAAAAAACAGCTGAAGCAGATCCTGCTGAAGAATCCGGAAGCTCATCTCATCCAGCCGCTTTTTCTTTGCCTGTTCCACCAGAAACCGCCTGAGCTTCTCCAGCAGCCGGTCGGTCTGCCCTGCAAAAATCATCTCTCCCCAGTCAGATGGCAGGATCACCCTCTCCTTCCACTGCTTCTCCCCGCTCTCGCCGCATATCTGCTCTTTTTTCACATACTGAATGCTCTCCTGGCAGAGCACATCATCCTTGCTGAACCTGAGAAGCCCGGAATACGTCTTTTCCATCTCCTCGCAGAAAATGTTTTCACTTACATAGCAGAGGATCTGTGCGCCAAGCATCTCCTGACAGCGCTCAACCAGACGGGGGCCCACTTCCCGGAACCGTTCCCCCTCCCTTTCATCCAGGAGCACAACCACCCTGGTGTAGATCACAATGACCTGGCTGGTCTGGACATTCCCCTTTACGATCCCCTTGGCCAGGTTCTGGATGGCTGCCTGGCACAGTTCCTCCCCCCAGCGCTTCTGTACCTCTTCCACATTTTTTATTGTAATAAGTACCATGCGGCAGCGCGCGTCCTCGTCCAGGCGGATGTTGCATCCCTGAGCCTTCCTGCTGATGGTTTCCGGATCGTTTCTGACCCTTCCCAGGCAGACATCCTTCCAGAACAGCTCCTTGATGGCCATGTGGTTCTCCATCCAGCAGTCCCCGTAGTCTCTTTTAAGCTCTTCCTCCTGCTTCTCCTTATACCTTTTGATCACTCCTCTGGCTGCCTCCCAGAGTTCTGCCGCCTCCACAGGCTTTAAAAGGAAATCGCCGGCCTCCAGGCGAAGGGCTTCCCTGGTCATTTTCGGGCTGCACTGACTGCTGATGAGGATTATGCCTCCTCTGTACTTCTTCTGTCTCAGCTCCCTGAGGGCCTCGACTCCTTTCTCCCCCGGCATGTCTGCATCGCAGATCAGAAGGTCGAACTCCTCTCTTTTAGTCAGAGACAGAATCTGCTCCCGGCTGTAGGCCGAGGCGATCTCCGAGATATCTTCCGTTTTTTTCCCGAGGGCTATTTTCAGAGCGCGGATTGTGGCTCTGTCGTGGCTGATAATCATTACGCGCATGGTGTCTGTTCTCCGTTTCATACCGGCTGCCGCCTGCTTTTTCTTCCGGCTTTCCATATTTCTGCCGGTCAAAGGCCTTCGCAGCCATTCCATATGATTCGGTATTATTATAACCTGAATGCCAGGGCTTGACAATCAGACAGTCAGGGTCTCCTCCTATCCCCTGCCGGCCTTCTCTACCCCTCAGCCAGCGCGATAAAGCACTCATAGGGCCTGAGCCTTTTTCCTGCCGCAGCTGCGCAAAGGCCCTTCCCGCCAGTCTGCAATTCCTCTTCCTGAGGCTTTTTGGTATCTGCCTCATAGTTTCCAAGCAGCAGCCTTGCCCCTTCTGGTATAAGCCCGGCCGGAAGCTCTGCCTCCTCCCGGAAGAAATTGCAGACCACATAGATCTCTGTCTTCCCGTTTTCCTCCATTACCCTCCTGTAGGCCAGAATCCGAGCGTCATCCCTGAGAAGGGCTTCAAAACGGCCTCTGGAAAGAACCGGAAGCTGTTTTCTCAGCTCAATCAGCTTTCTGTAATACTGAAAAACAGAATCTGGCTTTTCCCGATCCTCTGTATTAATCTCCCGGAAATTTTTGTTGACGCTGATCCACGGAGTTCCTGATGTGAAACCTCCGTTTTTTGTGCTGTCCCACTGCATGGGTGTTCTCGCGTTGTCCCTGGATTTTTTTCTGAGGCTTTCATAGATCTGCTCTGATGTTTTTCCCTTTAGCCTCAGCTCCTGGAATACGTTCAGCGTCTCGATATCGCGGTACTGGCCAATCTCTGTAAAACCGGCATTGGTCATCCCGATCTCCTCTCCCTGGTAAATGTAGGGCGTTCCCCGCAGGCCATGAAGGGCTGTGGCCAGCATTTTAGCCGACTGTTTTCTTAAGGAGCCCTCGTCTCCCAGCCGTGAGACGATTCTCGGCTGATCGTGGTTGTCCCAGAACAGAGCGTTCCATCCCCCTCCCTGTTCCATCCCTTCCTGCCATTCAAACAGATTCTTCTTCAGATCGTGAAACCGGAAGGGCTGAACCTCCCACTTGTTTCCTGACGGGTAGTCGATTTTCAGGTGATGGAAATCAAAGATCATGGAAAGCTCCTGCTCTTCCCGTCTGGAATAGCGGATACTGTTGGGAAGATCGCTGGACGCCATCTCCCCAACGGTGATAATATCCTCGTGGGGGCCAAAGGTCTCACGGTTCAGCTCATGGAGAAATTCATGGATTCTCGCCCCGTCTGTGTAAAACCGGTGGCCGTCCCCCTCGAGATCGTCCTCATAGATCGCAGGCTTTGAGATCAGATTAATCACATCAAAGCGAAAGCCCTTCACACCCTTCTCAATCCAGAAGTTCACCACATCATAGAGCTCCCGGCGGACATTGGGGTTTTCCCAGTTCAGATCCGCCTGGCTCACATGAAACAGGTGAAGATAATACTCGTCTGTCCGGGGCAGGTATCCCCAGGCGCTTCCCCCGAATTTAGAGGTCCAGTTGGTAGGAGGGAGTCCCTCCTTCGTTCCCTTTTTGATAATGAAAAAATCCCTGTAGTAGGGATCGCCCTGGAGCGCCCTCTGAAACCATTCATGCTTAGTGGAGCAGTGGTTGAATACCATGTCCACCATCAGGCTGATCCCCCTCTTTCCTGCCTCACTCACCAGTTCATCGAAATCGTCCATGGTTCCATACATGGGATCAATGCCCCTGTAATCCGTAATATCATACCCATTGTCATACTGCAGAGAGGGGAAAAACGGAGTCAGCCACAGATAATCCACTCCCAGCTCCTCCAGATAGTCCAGCTTTTCCGTCACGCCTCTCAGATCCCCGATCCCGTCTCCGTCTGAATCCCTGAAGGACTTCGGATAAATCTGATAGACCACCTTATCTCCTAAATTGAGTTCCATTTTCTGTTCTTCCTTTCCTGAATCCTTCCTGTCCGCTGTCTTCCGCTCCGTCTAACGGGTTCCATAATTTTTCAGCTTCGTTTTTGACAGAATTACCGTAATTCCAAAAGCCAGCACCATATCAAGCAGAATGCATACAAGATACACTAATATCTTATCTCCTCTCATGGACAGAAACGCCGGGATTCCTCCAACTCCCACACTGTTGGCAATCACGCCGAAAAGTCTGGAGATTACTCCCATGATTCCGCTGGCGAGCATGGCCCCGATAAACGGATACAGGTATTTTAAATTTACACCGAACATGGCCGGCTCTGTAACTCCCAGAAAGCCGGAGATAAAGGAAGGAATACCAATCTCACGGATCTTGGCATCCTTTCTGTTCACAAACACAAAGGCCGCTACTGCCGTTGCCTGGGCAATATTGCTGAGGGCTACCACAGGGAAGGTGTAAATTCCTCCCATGGTGGCGACGGTCTGAAGGTCAATGGGAAGCATGGAGTGGTGAAGTCCCGTGATCACTAAAAGCGGATATAACAGACCGTAAATTCCGCTGAACAGCCAGCAGAGAGAAGAGGAAAAGCCCGCCATGATAATCCCTGCCAGCCCGTCTCCAAGCATTCTGCCAAAGGGCCCGATTGCTGTATGGGCCAGAAGCACCGCCGGAACCAGGGAACAGAACGGCACCAGAATCATGGAAACTGCATCCGGAATCCTCTTCTTTAAGAAACGGTAGATAAGTGAGAATACAATTCCCACCAGGATGGCCGGGATCACCTGGGACTGGTATCCTACCATATTGATGTGGAACCATCCGAAATCCCACATTTTCACAGCCTCCCCTGCCGCTTTGGCGGCCACAAAGTCGCTGGCCGGCATCAGCTGCGGGGAAACCAGAGTAATGCCGAGCACAATTCCAAGCATCTGATCGGCATTCATCTTTCTGCACACAGACCAGGTAACGCCCACCGGGAGGAAGGTAAAGATAGCCTCGCCAATCAGCCACAGAAAGCTGTATACACCGTTCCAGAACTGGTAAACCTCTGTCACTGACTTCGTTCCGCCCTCAAGCAGCTTAATATCTCCGATAATGTTGCGGAATCCCAGAATCAGACCTCCCACGATAATCGCCGGAATCAGCGGAGCAAAAATTTCGGCCAGATTGGCAACCGCTCTCTGCAGAAGGTTCATATTCCCCTTTGCCGCATTCTTGACCTCCTGCTTATCCACACCTTCCATGTGGCTCACAGCGGAAAATTCATCAAAAAATACAGAAACCTTATTTCCGATTATAACCTGGAACTGACCTCCCTGTGTAAAGCTCCCCTTCACGCTCTCAAGAGCCTCAATTCCCTTCACATCTGCTTTCTTTTCATCTGCCAGGACAAACCTCATCCTGGTAGCACAGTGGGTAAATGACACAATATTTTCCCTGCCGCCCACCAGCTCCAACAGCCTTCTGGCATCACTTGCAAACTCTGACATTCTGCTCCTCCTTTTCCCTTTTCTCCGGCAGGATTCTGCTGTTTCAGGCAGAGGCATAAGAGCCCTGCCCTTTGCTGAATCGTATCCGTTTTTCGTTTTAACTTATACGTATATGTTTGATTATAAATTATCATATCCGTATTTCTTCGTCAAGAAAAAAGACATAAAAAAAGACGCCCCTGCTATTTTTCGGCGTCTTTTATAATTTATCACTTTTTTCTTTGTGCAACTTCCACAAATCTAAACTGATCCGGCCGGTGCCTTGACTCTGTATACTGGAACAGCCGGTTATCCTTCGTGTACGTATAGCTTCGCACAACAACCACCAGACCGTACTGTTTTAAATCCAGATACTTTCTGTCCTGTGCCGTAGCCTCCTCCACTACAATCTCCTTGGCGGCATAGCCGATTTTTAATCCTGCCTCCCCCTCCAGGTACTCATAGACCGACTCCCGGCAGGCTCTGAGGGGAAGGTTCTTCACAATGCTTCTCTTGAAGTAGTCGTGGTCGATAATGACCCTCTCGCCCCCTATCCTGCGCACCCGCACCAGATCATAGATCTCCTTCTCCTCGTCATCCTCAAACAGGCGGAAAATCAGCTCGGGGTCGGAGAGGATTTCCAGATTCTCAACCTCTGTCTCCGTCTTTCTCTTCAGCTGTGTGTTCAGCTCCTTAAAGCTTAGAATCTCCGCGAAGGGGAAATTCCCCTCCCCTCTTTCTACCACAACGGCCACGCGTCCTCTGGATTTCTTGATATAGCCCTGATTTTCCAGCATTCCCAGGGATTTTCTGACTGTGTCCCTGGAAACCTGAAACCGGCTCTGAAGCTCTCCCTCTGACGGAAATTCCTCCCCGATGGCATACTCTCCGCTCTCGATCTGCTTTTTCAGTGTATTGTAAACCTGTACGTATTTGCTGGACATACTGTTCCCTGACCTTTCCTGTTTGGTACGTATCTTCTGTCTACAATTTAACACCAGATGATAAAAAGCTCAACTGTTTTTGCTCGGACGCCTGATTTGAGAGATACAGCTTGCGGCTATTTTTTCAGATATTCAAGATTTACCGCATGCTCCGGCATCTGGCCGTTTATGACTCTTTCTATCTCTTTCGCCAGCATCGGCAGGATTTCATCGCCGATATCTGCGGTTCCCCCTCCCACGTGAGGCGTCACCACAATCCCCGGCGTCGTGAGGAGACTATCGTCTTCCTTCAGCGGCTCGTTTTCCACAACGTCCAGTCCTGCTCCTGCCAGCTTTCCGCTGCGCACTGCCTCAGCCAGCGCCTGATCGTCTACCAGGCCGCCTCTTGCCGTGTTGACGAGAATTGCCCCGTCCTTCATCTGACTGATCTCCTCTGCGCCGATCATATGGCGGTTGCTGTCTGTAAGCGGCACATGAAGAGAAATCACATCGGAGGTCTTTAAGAGCGTCTCCAGCGGCACATAGCGAAGCCCAAGCTCCTGCTCCCGCTCTGGAGACAGGCGGAACGGGTCATAGTACTGAACCTCCGCTCCAAAGGCCTGGGCCTTCTTTGCGGTCTGACGCCCGATATTTCCGGCTCCTATAATTCCTACCAGCTTTCTGTTCAGGGTATAGGACTGATTGATATAGGTGTTTTTGCTCCAGACACCTTTTCTCAGACTGTCCATGTGATCGATGAGATGGCGTCCTACCGCCAGCATCAGCATAACGGCCAGCTCCGATACCGCCGGAGCGTTGGCGCCGGGCGTATTGGCCACCACGACACCGTTCTTTCCTGCCGCTTCAATATCCACCGAGTCAAAACCGGCTCCCCAGCGGATAATCATCTTTAACCCCTTGTTCCTCTCGATAACATCCTGCCTTGCCTTGAAGATCCTGAGAACCATAATTTCGGCATCTGTCATCTTCTGATACTCTTCCTCTGTCTCCACCTTTGTAAGTGTGCAGTCCAGATTTTCAAGCATGGCTTTCAGTCTTTCATATGTATGAGCCGGATAATTGCCGGCCAGCACAACCTTTGTCATATTTCACCGCTCCGTTTCTCTATATTCTGACTAGCATTCTGATCCTGTTTTATAACCTGCTGTCTCTGTTCTCCAGATCCTCCGCCTTCTCTAGCGAAGTTTGTCGGCTGTCTGTTCCATCAGCTCCTTAGACGGGCTCTTCTTGTCGATTTCCGATACCTCGCAGATAAGCCTGAACAGATCGACTCCCTTTTCCTCTGCCACAGCCTGGAAGGTCTTTACAAAGCTGGAGTGGCAGCCGCTGTAGCCCAGAACCACGTCAAGAGGCTTCACCGGGTTATGATAGCTGTGCTTCTCCATAGCCGGCTCCAGTCTGTTTTTGATGAAGCTTAACATGCCGTACAGATCGATTTCCTCCATCTGTCCCAGCCTTCTCATCATGGCGGCGCAGATCTCTGTCGGCAGGTTTCCTGCGCTTCTGGCCATTCCCATCAGGCCGCAGTCCAGAATATCCGCCCCGTTCTCAAAGGCGGCGATGGCGTTGGCAGCGGAAAGCCCCAGATTATTGTGGCAGTGGAAGGCTACCGGGATCGATACAGCCTCCGACAGCTTTCTCGTGTACTCGGCTACCTGCTCCGGAAGCATGGTTCCTGCTGAGTCCATGATTGTAATCTCGTCAAGACCAGCCTCCTCCAGCCGCTTTCCCTCCTCAGCCAGCTCGTCGGCTGTCAGAAGATAAGCCTTCATGGCTGAATAGTAGGCTTTCATCCCTCTCTTTTTAATGTCTGCTATTGCCTGCAGAGCGATGGATCCGTCTCCGGCATCGGCTCCCACCCTCAGGAAGGCCAGGCCGTTCTCTGCCGCCATATCTACGTATTTTTCCCTGTACCGCTTTGCGTTCAGGAACATTCCGATCTCGCTGCCCCTGTTCAGATATTTTTTCGCGATTTCCAGATACTCGCTGTCTGTCAGCGCATTGGTAAAGCCGGCCACCTCATAGGCGCCGATTCCGCCTGCGTTTCCAAACTCGATGATCGGCACTTTGCAGGAGGTAAGCCCGTCAAGCACCATATCTGTAATCTCCGCCGAAAATCCCTTGCCTACTACATTTGCCCCGTCTCTCAGGGTGCAGTCCATTAACTGAATTTTTTTCTTATTACTCATCTCTGCTCTCCTGTCATTTCCTGTAAATTTTGGCTTCGCCAATCTTTTTTTTCTTCTGTAAATATGGTATCATCCTCATATAACAAAGTCTAACAGTAATTTTTTCTTATCTTAACAAGTCAAATATTGTGATAATGGTTTTACCAGACTGCTCATGTCTGCAGAGAAAGCCAGGGGACACAGAGAAACCGGCTGCGAAAAATCAGCGCTTGGCTGGATATTCTCCGGCCAGTTCCCGGAACAGGAGGCATTATGAATCTGAAAAGTATCGAATATTTTCTGTGCGCAGTGGAGGAGATGAATATCACGCGGGCGGCCGAGCGCCTGTTTATCAGCCAGCAGGCTTTGAGCAGCCACATCAAGCGGCTGGAGGAGGAGTACGGCGTCTGTCTGTTTGAAAGGCGTCCCTCCTTCCACCTGACGCTGGAGGGGGAGCAGATGGCTTTTTACGGACGGCAGATCCTGGAGGCGGAGGCAAAAATGAAGGCAGCCTTCTCTGATATCAGCGAAAACTGCCGCGCTACTCTGAACGTGGGAATCTCCCGGCTGAGAGGAGGCGTGTTCTTTCCTCTTATCTGGAAATTCTACCACCCGGAACACCCGAATATCTCCATTGAACTGACCGACGGCAACAGCGCCAGACTCGATGAACTTCTCCAGACGGGAAAACTGGATCTGTATATCGGCATCGACACCCCTCAGAGCCCAAACTTAAACCGCATTGAGCTTGCCAGGGAAAAGGTGCAGTGCTGCTTTTCCATCCCCCTCTTAAAGAGCTTCTATCCAGATTCCTGGGAGGAAATCCTTATGGATTTTTCCGCTGAAAACGGGGCGGATCTGGAGCGGATCTCAAGGCTCCCTTTTATCACGCTTCGTCCGGGCAACCGGCTGAGAAAGGGGATTGATCAGTTTTTCTCCCGCCTTTTTAAACCGCAGTTTGCCCTGGAATGCGATGAGCAGAGCCTGGTCTACGAGATGGCAAAAAGCGGGGCCGGCGCCGGCCTCCTCTCCCCTGTGGTATTCTACGAACACCGGTACGGATCAGACGACGGAAATCCTGATTTCCATGTATTCCCCATTGTAAATAAGATCCCGGAAAACATCCTCTATCTGGTTTACCGGAAGGACTATCCGCTTCCCCAGTATGCCATGGATTTCATCCAGGACGCCTCCATGGTATTCCGAAGCTACTCCAGGACCATCGCAAAGCACTATTCCATCAAAAAAGAAAAGCAGTAGGAATCTCCCGTTTTTTTCAACAAAAAAAGGCAGAGCGGAGAGAAGCCATCCGCCGTTTTTATGTAAACGACTCTCTCCATTCTGCCTTTTATCTTTTTCTTCCTGTCTTCTGTCTTAGTCGCCGGATTTCCAGTGGAACACATAGCTCATCAGGAATGCGGCGATGGCTGCCAGAGAACACATAATGCAGACCGGCGCCTCAAGATAATCCTGAGCCCACAGCGCAAGGCTTCCATTGACAGTCACAACTGCCGCCGTCTGTACCACGATATAGCACACGCCCAGAACGACCGCCGCTGCAATGCAGAGGACAAATATAACATTCAGCAGTTTTTTCATCTCTATCACCCTCCTATCAGCGGAAGAATTCCCAATCCCACCAGCACTCCTACCAGCACAATCGGAATACAGTAGTGGAAAATCAGAGGCTTAAACATTACGCTCACATCCTCAACTCCGGCAATACTGCTGGACACGAAGATCGGGGAGGACATAGGCGGGGAAGCTCCCTCTGTGGAAGCAAAAATCAGGTAGCAGACTACTGCAGTTACCGGCGATACTCCTACGGCAACCATGGCTGAATACGCTACCGGCCCGATGCTCACAGTAGTGGAAGTCGCGTTGAGCGGTCCTGCCACCAGGGCAATGATAAAGCCGATAATCAGAAGCATAACCACTTTCGGGAAAGTGAGAGATGCCAGGATGACAGTCAGCTCATCTCCAAATCCCGTCTCTGTGAGGGCATTGCTGCCGGCCATGGCGAACAGGGAAACAGCTCCGCAGGAACAGCATGTCTTTGCGGAAGAGCTGACCAGTTCAAACCATCCTTCCTTTGTCTTCGGGAGGAACCTGCGTCCCTCAATCATACAGATTGCCATAATAAGAACCGGAACCCAGATGATAATGTTCATCGCTCCGACTGCATCCTCTCCGAAGGAAGCAACCGTCTCCAGAACTTTTCCGACCGGCCCTGTGATAATTACAAGAGGAATAGCGATTCCCAGGAACATGAAGAGGGAAGATCCTCCCTTTTTCACAGCCTTTCCCAGGCTCTCGATACGATCCTTCGGCACTGCCGGAATGTGGTACTTGGAAACATAATACCTGGTCAGAAGCAGACGGTAAACCAGAGTCCACAGTCCGCCGCACAGCAGAGCGAAGTAAAGATCTCCGGCTTTCACCGTTCCGGCCACTGCCGGGAGTCCCAGCATCAGGAACATGGATGAGGACGGCGGGATGCAGATTCCGAGTCCTGCGTTTCCTGTGTTCATTGTGGAGGCCACTTCTTTGGGCCATCCGGACTCCTTCATCCATGGGATGGTAATGGAGCCTACCGTTGCGGCGTTGGCGCTGCTGGCGCCGGAAACCATGCCGAACAGGGCGCTGGCGCAGGCTGACACGTAAGCCGGGCCTCCTCTGAACCTTCCCAAAATAGAGTTTAAAATATCCACCAGTCTGTGGATGATTCCTGTCTTCATCATGATGGATGACATAAAAGTAAACAGAATAATCGCTGCCATGACATCCTGTGTAACTGCATCCTTCAGGCTCGTCACAAAAGTCTGCGGTACGGTTCCGACTCCGTTAAAGGCACAGACAATCACCAGACCTATCAGCATAGCTTCCGCTATGCTTCTCTTTAAAAGCAGGTACCAGATCATGACAAATATGATATACACCAGAAAAGCTGTAATTCCGATTCCTATCACGTTTTCTATCCCTCCCCTTTTGTATTTTTTCCAAATGCTCTGTTCTTTGGACAGCTTAATCATATCATTGTGCTATCCCAATATCCAACAGTATATTTTTCAGTTTTTCACAATGTTTATGTTGTGTTTTATCCCATTTCTCTGCAAGGTGGGAGGGAAGATTTCATCTCTTTGCGTTTCTGTACACCGGCATGCCTGCGATACTGCAAAGAGGGCTCCGAGCCTTTTACGGCTCGGAGCCCTCTTAGTCTAAGATAATAACATAAAAATATCTGCTGTTTATACCCTTTCGTGCATTAATCCTCTGACTCTTTCTTCTCCCTGAAGACATAGTGGTACAGAAAACACAGCAGCCCGCTCACGGATGCTGCCGGAAAGATTACGCCGGTCACCCTCTCGAAAGCAATCATCATCTCAGGCTGCCCCAATACCAGGCAGAGGAACTGGCCAGCCACATAGATGCAGCCTCCCAGGAAAAAAATTAAAAATCCAATTAAAATAAGGTTCTGATACAGCTTCTTCATCATTTTCCATCAACCTCCTTAATGTGGTACCGGCAGGATTCCGAGACATACCAGCGCAGCAATGGCTGTAATTGGAATGACAAACCATGTGATAAGCGGCATAAATATCTTCGGCGGATCACATTCCGTCAGCCCACAGGCCACAAACAGAGCACCTGACGCAGGCGGTGATGCCCCTTCTGTAGAAGCCACTACCAGAATTGCCGTTGCGGCCGCCAGAGGATTGATTCCCACAGATACAAGAATTGCATGGGAGATCACACCTATGGAGGTGAGCGTCGCTGTGGAGGAGAGCGGACCCGCTACCACGGCAATCAAAATCAGGATAATGACAACCGTTGCAATTTTAGACAGGCTCAGTGTATTGAGAAGAGCCACAATATCATCGGAGAGACCCAGATTGCTGATAATGTTGCTGGCAGCAAATACAAACAGCAGAAGTCCTCCTGTGCTGGAAAAGTGCGGAATCAGTTCCTCCACAAACTGCGTTCTGGAGTGGAATTTCTTTTTGATGTCCTTCCAGCCAAGTCCCAGGATCACCACAATCATAAGGATCGGAATCCACACGAGAATGTTAACACTCTCAATAGCCGCAGCCCACACCTCTGAGCGTCCTGAGATGAACTCGGAGAGAGGTCCCATGTTGAGCGCTACCGGAATAATAGCTCCCAGAAATAAAAGCAGATTCTTTCCTGAGCTTCTGAGCACAGACCCCCAGCTTTCGTTGGAAGCGGATTCCGGCAGCACAATTCCGTTTTTCCTGATCACATAGTGAATATAGAGTACTCTCCAGATTACCTGGTAAATTCCCGTGATAAACAGGGCAATGTAAAGCTGTCCCTCAGAAACAGCGCCTGCCACTGTGGGAAATGCCAGAACAATGAACAGGGATGAACTGGGCGGAAAGCCTGCTCCGAGTCCTCCGTTGGCTGCAATCAGCGTGGCTGCCTGCTCTTTTTTCCAGCCAGTGCTTAAAAGCCACTGAGCCGTAAAGGCTCCCGAGGTCGCTGCATTCGGCGTATTTCCTCCTGAGAGCATTCCCAGGAATGCGGAAATAGCTGTGTTGACATATGCCGGACCTCCCTTCATTCTTCTGAACAGGCGGTTGAATATCTTCAGCATCCCCTCCAGAACACCGGTGTTCTGGAGCAGGAATGACATAAAAACAAACGCCAGGGATGCAAAAAGCACCTCATAGCTCAGCGCATACTTAATTCCTCCGAGCAGAAGCTCAGGTGCCTGTCTGCCGCCAAACAGAGCAACGACAATCATTCCGATAAAAGCAATTTCCCCGATGTTGCGCTTAACAAAAACGCTCCAGACGAGAATCAGTAAAATAAAAACCAGCATCGCTGCAAGACCTTGGCCCATTGCGATTCATCTCCTTCCCCTCTGTATCTCTTTCCTGATTTTTCTGTCAGTATTTTATCTCCGCCTGAGGCTGGCGAATTTCCCTCTGTCTATTCCTCCTCATAAGCTCTGTCGATAATCTCTACCTGCTTTTTCACCAGAGTGTCCTCTACCCACTGTCTCTTGGAGGTTCCGTTCTTTGCAGCTTCCACCTTTCCTGCATCCAGCGCCGCATACTTCTTTGCCGCCTCCAGGATCTCCGGCGCATCCTTCCTCGGAATCACGATCACTCCGTCCTTGTCCCCCAGGATAATGTCTCCCGGCATCACAGCGATATTCCCTATAGAAATCGGCACGTTCACCTCTCCCGGTCCCTCCTTGTACGGGCCTCCCGGTGTGGAGCCGGTAGCGTACAGCGGCATCTCCATCTGAGACAGCTCCTCTATATCACGAATTGGGCCGTCCAGCACAATTCCTGCAATCTTTCTTGTATAAGCCCCGTAAACTGCCATGATCTCTCCCATAAGAGAATGGGTTCTGTCCCCATCGTTGGACACAATGATGACATCCCCCTCTCCTGCCATGTCCAGGGCCTTGTGGAGCATCAGGTTGTCTCCCGGACGGGCCTTCACAGTCAGCGCCGCTCCTGCCATTGCCTGCTTCGGGCTGCTGATCAGGCGGATCTCACTGCTCAGCGCACAGGATCTCCCCATAGTATCGGCCACGTTTGCCGCCGGAAGATTCCTGAATTCTTCTACTAACTCCCTTGCCGGAAGGTTTCTCTTTAAAAATACTCTGTTTCCTACGCTCATCCTGTCTCTCTCCTTTTCTAATTTTTCTCGTTTCTCTTTCTGCTCTATTCTCCCGCTTTGTCTGTCTGTTCTGCCTGCCCCTTCCCGGCCCAGCCTTCCTGCTTCACCATATCTCTCATCGGCGGCACCACAAACTCCGGCTTCCGGCCTGACAGATAATCATCAATTCCCTGGGCACAGATCAGCGACGCTCTGGCAGATGCCTCCTTCGTCGCTGCTCCGATATGGGGCGCTGTCACTACATTGTCCATCTCAAGCAGCGGATTATCCTTATCGATTGGCTCCTGCTTCAGGACATCCAGCGCCGCCCCTGCGATCTCTTTTTCGTTCAGGGCCCGGATCAGTGCCTCCTCATCCACCACGCTCCCTCTCGATGTGTTGATCAGGAATGCGGTCGGCTTCATCAGGCGAAATTCCTTCTCTCCCACGCTGTTCACTGTCTCCGGAGTAGCCGGCACATGGAGAGATACGTAATCTGCCTTCTCAAACACCTCCTCGCGGCTCTCTGCCACTTCTATGTAGTCCGGCAGCTCTTTTGCGTAAGGATCAAAGGCGATTACCTTCATATCAAATCCGAGGGCTGCCTTCTTTGCCACAAGGCCTCCGATATTTCCCACTCCGATGAGACCCAGGGTCTTTCCGTTTAACTCATGCTTCTCCACGTTAAACTTCGCGAACCGGTAGTCATCCCTGTACAGCTTCTGAACCAGCTTAAAGTTTCTGGAACAGTGGAGCATATAGAACACAGCCAGCTCTGCCACGGACTGGCTGTTGGCCTTCGGCGCATAGAGGACTAAAATTCCCTTTTTTCTCGCCGCCTCCAGATCTACCCCGTCAAAGCCTGCCCCATGGCGGGCAATGACCTTCAGCCTGTCGGCTGCCTCAAGGATCCGTTCTGTGATCTTGGCAGTTCTCACAATCATGGCATCGCAGCCCCTGATATCCCGGATGATGTCCTCCTCATCAAACCCGGAGCCGTCCACCAGCTCATATCCCTTCTCAAGAAGGTACTGTCTTCCTGACTCTAAAATCGGCTGCGGAAGTAAAATCCTAAAACTCATATCTCCGATTCCTCCTTTTGTTTTTTTCTTCTCTGACAGAACAGTTATCTGCAGAATGCCTTTTCCCCAGCTGCACTTACTGTCCCCCCATAAGACTGCCTCTCCAGAAATTATCCGGTTTCAGATAACGTTTCCTTCTATCTATTGAGCAATACCCATGCCAACTTTTCTCAACAAACAGCCATTTTTCTTTCAATTTCTGTTTCGCTCCCCTTCCGGTGCCCCAGCATCTCCTCTTTCACGGAGTTCTCTTGCCGCCCGGCTTTTTCTCCCACTGCCTGTATTTAAACGGACATGGGACAATATGTGCTGTATTTCTGAGTTTTTTCCTGATGAAGTCCTTCTCTTATTATCCCTTTCTATTTCATTTGATTTTATTTTTTCACTTTACAAACCGAGACAGTTTATCTATACTTAAATCAATATTTTATTTCATATATGAAATATTTATTTCAAAATAATATTGCAGTAATGAAACATTATCAAATCTGTTCAGAGATTCCTCTAATGTTTTTATTGTTCAGATAACACTGGTTTTAAAAAGCTGAAGAATATTGCAAAGATTGCTGTGACAGGGAGAATTGCCATGAACCATACCTTAACAACCATAAACCATCCGTCGGACATTGTCATTTTCGCGGCCTCAGAAACCTTTGCTGAGGCCGCAAGGAAAATTATCGCTGAGAGACACCTGGAAAGCCACATTTCCGTAACAGAAGCCACAGGCGAACAGACCCTGAGCTGTGCACTGGAATATGCCCGGGCCGGAAGCCGTATTTTTATCTGCCGGGGTCGCAATACCAGCCTGATCGAGCACCATGTATCCGTGCCTGTCATCAATGTCCCCTATCTCTACGAGGAAATCTACAGCTCTTTTGAGGCAGCGGGAGCTCCTCCCGAGCAGGTGGCTATGGTAGGCTTTGACAAAGCCCATGACATTATGCGAACCTTCCGGCGCATCTCCGGCCTGGACGTACAGCTCATTGAACCCAAATCGCCAGACACGATCATGGAGGAGCTTAAAACAGCTTTGCGGCCCGGCACGGAGGCTCTGATCGGCGGCTTTTCTGTCAAGAGAGCCATTGAGGCAATCCGGGAGCTGGGACTACGCCATATCCCCCTCATGGTAGAGCCATCCAATATCTCTCTCGCCATTGACAGCGCTCTGAGCATTCTTTCTTCTATGGAGAGAAAGGATGAATATCTGACCACCATATCCACTACCATCAACAGAATTTCCAATGCAGTGCTGAGCTTTGACACCTCCGGCAGTCTTTTGTTCTCCAATGAAACGGCAGAGCGGATGCTGCCGACTCTCAGGGAATGTCTGTTTTCAGGTGAAGCGGAGAGTTTTCTTCATATTGGCCGCCGACCCATTGAGGGAAAGGCCAATCTCCACAAAAAACAGCAGATTCTCCGCCTGGGCGGAAAAATTTATGTGGCCGAATACCTGCCGGTGATTGTGAGCAGAAGGCTGAAAAGCATTGTAGTCATCGTCTCCAGTGAAAACAGCATCCAGTCTGCCGAAAAGCGACTGCGTCTGAGCAAAAGCGAGAGGGGATACACAGCGAAAAGTCATTTTGAAGATATCATCGGGGAGAGCCGTGTTCTGAAAGACACCATCCATCTGGCCAGAAAATATGCCCGCTCCCAGAGTTCCGTTCTCATCACCGGGGAAACGGGCACCGGAAAGGAACTGTTTGCCCAGAGCATTCACAATGAAAGCTCCCGGGCGGACGAGCCCTTTGTGGCCATCAACTGCGCAGCTCTTCCCCAGTCTCTTCTGGAAAGTGAACTGTTCGGCTATGTGAAGGGCGCCTTCACAGGTGCCAACAAAGAGGGAAAAATGGGAATTTTCGAGATGGCTCACAGAGGGGCTGTTTTTCTGGATGAAATCGGGGAGATGGATTTGAACGTACAGGCAAAGCTCCTGCGCGTTCTTCAGGAGAGAGAGGTCTGCCGCCTGGGCGATGACCGGATCATTCCGGTGGACATCCGCATTATCAGCGCCACCAATAAAAATCTGTATGAGCTTGTGGAACAGAAGCTGTTCCGGGAGGATCTCCTGTACCGACTCAACGTGCTTGAGCTGAACCTTCCTCCCCTCAGGAGCCGCACAGGCGACGTCCCCCTCCTTGTAAATGCTTACATGAAGCGGCAGAACCGTCCCGTCACCTTTCTCCCCGACGCCATGGAGCTGCTCTCACGGGAACCCTGCCCCGGCAATGTGCGCCAGCTTTTTAACCTGCTGGAACGGATCGTCACACTGTCCGACGGCAGGGAAATCTCGGCTTCATGGCTTAAAAACATCTTCTCCTTCTCCGGGAAGACCGAACCGCTTCCAGGCCTTCTGGAAGATACAGTGGGAAACTGCGAACAGACAGAAATTGAACACGCTCTGAGAAAAAATCATGGGAACCGTGCAAAGACGGCAAAAGATCTGGGTATCAGCACAGCAACCCTCTGGCGGAAAATGAAAAAATATGGCCTGTTTTCCCAATAGTCCCACCCATCCGAAATTAAATGATATAGGATTTACCATTCAAAAGCACCGTGCACGTTCATCTGCAGACAGCATAAAGTTCTGGCGCACGGTGCTTTTTGCAGTTTCCCTGTTCGGAAACCTTCTGTCCTCCTGCTCCCTCTTCTTTTGTTCGGCCTGCCACCCGTCTCTCACTTTCAGATATTTACCACAATTTTATCTGATAAATTTCATATTTTTCTATGCAGAAGCGTGCAATTTTATCGCTATGAAGTGTGAAACTATGGAAAATTGCACATATTTTTCCTATATTTATCCTTTTCATTGTTCCTTATTTATAGTAAAATATTTTTACGCGACTTTTTACAGTATTGATTTTATCAATACCAGACAAACAATATGGAGGGAACAAATATGACAACAATTCTTCTTGGAATGGGCCTGCTTCTCCTGACTCTTGCCGGCTTTTCTCTGTTCAGCATGAAGGCTCCAAAGGGTTCCGTGGCCATGTCGGGGCTGGCGAACGCTGCAGTGGCCACCTTCCTTGTTGAAGCAGTACACAGGTATATTTCCGGTGACCTTCTGGGAATTGCCTTTCTCGGCGAAATCGGCTCCGTAGCCGGAGGCCTGGGAGGCGTCGCTTCCGCTATTCTGATTCCCATCGGGATGGGCGCCAATCCCCTGTTTGCTGTAGTTGCAGGTGTGGCGGTAGGCGGTTACGGAATCCTCCCCGGATTTATGGTCGGATACCTGACTGGATTTCTGGCCCCTCTTATCGAAAAGTACCTGCCAGCAGGCCTTGACACCATTCTGGGCGCTCTGGTTCTGGCTCCCATTGCCCGAACTATTGCCTTTTTCACGGATCCGGTTGTCAATGCAGCTATGGGCTATATTGGAAACACAATCACAGCGGCAACGGAACAGTCACCGATTCTGATGGGCTTTCTGTTAGGCGGTATTATCAAGATGATCTGTACCTCTCCGTTGAGCTCCATGGCCCTCACTGCCATGCTGGGCCTGACAGGCCTTCCCATGGGTATTGCAGCCATTGCCTGCTTCGGCGGATCCTTCACCAATGGTCTTATCTTTGCCCGCCTTCATCTGGGCAATAAGAGCAACATCGCAGCCGTTATGCTGGAGCCTCTGACACAGGCCCACATTATTACAAGGCATCCCATCCCTATTTACGGCTCCAATTTCTTCGGCGGCGGACTGGCCGGAATAGCCGCTGCCATGCTGGGCATTATAAACAATGCGCCCGGAACTGCATCGCCGATTCCGGGACTTCTGGCTCCATTTGCTTTCAATCCTCCCGGAAAGGTGGCAACTGCGCTGGTGCTGGCTGCTGCAGGCGGCTCTCTCGCCGGATTTGTGGGAAGCATCGTATTTAAGCGCTTTGACGAGCAGAAAAACTCTGCCAAGACGGCATAGCCTGACAGCTTCCGCCCTGATTTCGTGAAAAGCTGCTCAAAAAAAGAATGACAGCATAAAAAAAGTGCTCTGAAAGTACGGGAGAAACAGCACGGCAATCCTTGCCGCTGTGGCTCACATTCTCTTAGAGCACTTCTTATGAGATGAATTCTCTATGCCTGCGATTTTTACCTATTTATTGTCCTGTGACATTTCTTCTATGTGTATTTTCTTTCCACCCTCTATCAGCCGTTTGATCTCCGGGTAGCCTAATGTTTCAGTACCCGCCATAGCCACAAACGAAAATCCGTCTCCGGCAATGACCATGGAGTCTTCTGACGCAATCACAGTATTGACATTTTCATAATTATAGGAGGTTGTATACTCTTCTGTCCTGACCTTAAACCCTTTCTTAAAGAATACAAGCTCTTTTTCCAGACCATCGGCTTTGCCCTTCAGCATCTTCCACTCACGGCCAGCAGCCTTTCTAAGTGATTTCTCGCTTCTCGCCTGTCTGTTTTTCATACGGTAATGGGCTGCGCAGACACCGGCCAAAACTGCCTCAACAGCGGCATAGGCCGCAAACGGAAGGGCTCCATCCTTCAGAGAGATATTGATAAAGGTAAAGCCTGCGCTCACACACAGAAATATCAGAAGATACATGCTGAAGGGATACTTCTCACGCCCGCTTTTCAGCCGGTTCCACTCTGCGGCCTGATACAGACGGTAAATTCCCTCTTCACTCTCAAGCACTCTGGCTCTAGGAGCACCCTCCTCAAGCTCCAGGGAAGTTCCCTCCTCAATTTTTTTTCGAATGAATGCCTCAAATTTTTCCGGCTTTCCTTCCAGAAAATTTTTCTTTTCCAGGATCATCTGTTTTCCGGTGCTCATATTGAGGACGAAGCGATCCCCCTCGCATTCTATGTTCCTGATTCTTTTATAGGATATATCCAGTCTGGAATCCTCTGATTCTGTGAACATGCTTCCCTCTCCAAACCAGATATACTGGCGAAGAGCCTGCCGCACCTCTGGATTCTGCGCATTTTTTCTCGATGATATCCAGGCAGACAGAAATAAAATTCCTCTGGATACTGCATAGAGCAAAACCACAGCCGCGATCCACAGGACAAGGGTCACTGCACCTGCAAGATTTAAATACACTGAAATCTCCCTGGATACAAACAGGGAAATAGCAGCCCACACGGCAATTTCCACCCATCCAGTAGGTCTGAAGGCCCCTCTGGCTGCCATATCCCTTGCAACATCCGATGCCTTCCCCGATATAAACCCGTCTTCCGGATCGTGAAAGACATAAAAATACCCTTTTGCCATTTTTTTGAATTCCTCCCTTACTTTTCACATTTTTACTCGCGATCATTATACCATCTCCTCCGGATATGTATCTCTTCGAGAGACGCGCACTCGCCGCAAGGGTTTTGGCACCCCCTCCGTTCCCCAGCGGATCGTCATAATGACCGTTTTTCGGTCATTATACCACAGATTTCTCATTTAGGACAGGTGGAACAGGTGTGAGGGCAAAAGGCTTTGCGCGGGAAGTAAATGGATGATATACTATTACGAGATATAAACGGCCAGATCTATCGGGCAAAATATAACTGAGATGACTTTCTGCTATTAATAATTGAATTTATCACAGGAAAGGAACAGGTGCTTGACTATGAAACCATATGAACAGTACAGAAACAGAGGGCGCCGCGGCGGCAATGACGGCGGCGGCAGAGACAGGGAGGGCGCAGGAGAGCGCATCTTCACTCCGGACAGACCCAGGGTTTTAAAGGGTTCTGAGGAGCTCAGAACCCTCCTTCTCTCCATTGACAGGAGAAGCTATCCGGCCTACAAATCCCTTGCGGGGATCTACCGTTTTCCAGGCTTTCAGCTCTCCATCGACCACGTACAGGGCGATCCCTTTGCCTCCCCTTCCCATCTGAGCGTGTTTGTGCCCCATAAAACAGCGGGATTTGAAGCGTCTCTCTATGAGACAGATATGAGAAAGACAGCCCTGGAAGACTATCTCATCCGCCAGTTCGGCAGGGAGGCGGCCAGGTTCAATTTCCAGGCAAAGGGCTCCGGAAAGAGCGGACTGATCTCTGTGACCCGCTGCGGCCAGGAAATTCTCTCCCGGACTGCCTGTGAGATACGGGAGGACGGCATCTGGCTTCGCTTCCACGCAGGCTTTCCTGCCAACGGCCGCACCATCAATGCCAGGGAGCTTGAAAAGATCCTCTTTGACTTTATTCCCGCCTGCGTAAAGAGGGCGCTGATGGCAGCCTCCCTGCCGGCCGATGAAATCAGAAGGAGGGCTGAGCTTGCCGACGATCAGGAGTATATCCGGGCTGAGCTGGAAAAGAGAGGGCTTGCCGCCTTCGTGGCTGATGGCTCCATCCTCCCAAGACAGAGCGGCGTCTCCGATCTTCCCTTAAGGGAGAGCGTTGCCTTCCAGTCCCCGGAGAGCCTTCGCGTCACCCTCTTTCTTCCCCACAGAGGGGAATTGTCCGGCATGGGCATTCCCAAAGGGATTACACTGATTGCAGGAGGCGGCTACCACGGAAAATCCACGCTTTTAAAGGCGCTGGAGATGGGCGTTTACAACCATATCGCAGGGGACGGCAGGGAATATGTTATCACCGACTCTACCGCCTTAAAGCTGAGGGCAGAGGATGGGCGCTATATTGAGGACACAGACATCTCCCTGTTTATCAATGACCTGCCCAATGGAAAGGATACCACCCACTTCACCACAGAGGACGCCAGCGGCTCCACCTCCCAGGCGGCCGGAATCGTGGAGGGCATTTTCTCCGGCTGCCATGCCTTTCTCATCGACGAGGATACCTCTGCCGCCAACTTCATGGTGCGGGACGAGCTGATGCAGAGCGTCATCCACAGAAAAAAAGAGCCGATCACCCCGTTCATTGAGCGGGCGAGACAGCTTTTTGACGAGCTGGGCATCTCCACCATCCTGGTGGCAGGAAGCTCCGGCGCCTTCTTCCACATTGCGGACACTGTGATCCAGATGGACAGCTACCGTCCTGTGGACATCACAGAGAAGGTGCGTGAAACCCTGAAGGCCTTCCCGTCTCCGGTGAAATCCTCTGAGGCTGCGCCTGCCTTCCGGATGCCGGATGCTTCCCGCCCCTACCGGGTAAACGGCAAGCGGATTGCCGATGGGAAGGTCAAGTTCTTCGACAGGGATTCCTTCTCCATCGACAAAAATACAGTAAACCTTCACTATGTAGAGCAGATTGCCGATTCTGAGCAGACTGCAGCTCTCGCCTATATCCTGCGCTATTCCTGCTGTGAACTTGCCGACGGCCGGAAAAATATTTCGGAAATCATGGAAGAACTGGAACGCATGTGGGATTCTGAGGGCTTCTCTTCCTTCTTAAAAAAGAGCAAGGGGGGAGGCTATACGGCTTCCGGCTTCGCAAGGCCAAGAGCCCAGGAGGTCTACGCCTGCCTGGCCAGGTACAGGAAGCACCAGGCTTAGGCCCCTGTCAGGTCAGATAAAACAGCCGGTCCGCAAAAAACGGTCCGGCATCCGAAAAAAACAGAAGGGTGAGGACGCAGATCAGAGGGCGTCCTCCTCTCTTGCCCTGGCTCTCCGATCGCGGATGGACTGGATGACCGGCACCAGAAAGGTCGCTATAATTCCTCCCGCAAAGCCGTTATTATAGAGATTCATTCCTCCGTACACAATGCCCACATTGAGCGCTACAGAGGAGTGGAGAAAGCCTGCCAGAAGCCCGGCCAGCCATCCAAACTCTCCTGAAATAGGCGCAAGAGTGGTAGAGAACAGGAAGGCCAGCATGGGGGAGGGTTCGCTGATACTCCAGTACTTTGTCAGTCCTGCCAGGTAGACTCCCATCATGATGGGGAAGATATTCCTGATATGCTTTCCCGTGGAGCTGAATCCCACAATGGTAAAAATACCTCCGATGGTTGGACCGTTTAAATCACCTCCGGCTATTACAACCATAAGAGTGGACAGAAAGCCGTTGACCGCCATATTAAGCACAGTGGCCGGCCCTCCATTGTCCCGCAGGTAATCTGTGCCCCCGATGCCGGAACATTTAAGGATTGCCCGGTACTCTTCCACTGCCTGGCGGCCGCCGACGTAAAGCGCCCCCACTGCCATTCCGGCAAACAGAATACAGAGAATTGCAAAAAAGGTCATGGTATTTCCCGTATACCAGATAAGCCTGCTCTCCACCGTGATTCCGAAGGATTTAAGGAGAGACACGATCACAGTAGCAATGATCCCTGCGGCAAATCCCACATTGTAGAGGGAATATCCCTTGTGGGAAAAATGAACATGGGTGGCCAGAGGCGGCAGTACAAACCCGATCACCATTCCCGCTCCCAGGGCCAGGAACACTCTGAAAATCAAAGGCATTTGCCCTATCTGCATAATCTGCGTGATAATGGGGGAAAGGCTGGTTCCGTAAAGTCCTATGTAAATATATTTAGACACCGGCATTTTATGGTATTTTGCATACAGCCAGATGCCGACCATAACTGCCCAGATATTTAAGAGATTCTTCCCAAACAGTGAAAAACCAAACATCAGACATGCGGAGGTGATCGTGTGTCCGTCCATCTCCATTCCGAGAAAATAGATAAGGGCAATGCTTAGAAGGGTAAGCATCCCTGCATTCAGAAACGCAGCCCCCACTCCTCCCACCACAAAATAATCGGTAATCAGAAAATCAGGTTCTCTAATCAGAGTCACAATTCCAGGCCAGATTTCATTTACCGGCTGGAGCAGAAAACCGCAGACCATAAAATAGAGGGGAATCGTTGACAGGAGAAGAAACTTCCCCCTTCTCGACAGGTGGTTCATGTGAGCCATTATCATACAACCTTTCTTTAAAAATTCGTTCAGCCTGAAATCGGCAAAGCTTTCAGATTTTTCCTTCTATAATGAGAAATCAGGAGCCGCTTTGCACAGGTTCTGACAGTTTTACAATCACAGTATCCTCATCCAGTACGATTGACCCTTCTGCAGGGTAACAGGTCATTGACTGAGAAAACGGAAGAGAGTCGAGATACCTTGACAGAACCGGCTCTGCACACGGCAGATTGAGCGCCTGCATCAGATCGTAAATCCTTCTGGAAATTCCCATGGAGCTGGCTGCATCCCACTGGTAAAAGGAACATCCAATCACATCTCCCAGCAGCTTCTCCCCTGTAAGACTTGCCTGCCTGCTTCCAAGAAAAATAAAGGTACAGTCGGAAATATCGAGTCCTGCGTCAGCAGCCATTTTCCCAGCCCTTCCATAGATCTCTCCCGTCAGAGCTGTGTCCTGCTCTGACACCTCATGTACCGTCTGAAAGAGACGGGCAGTATCACAGCCCTGACGCCAGGAAGCCGCCAGGCACATAAAAACTGCTGCCAGGGAAAGTCCCTTTCTGATACGGCTCCTTCTTCCTGCTTTCGATTTTTGCTCTTCCTTCCGCGCGCCTGCACTTTCTGAGGGCCAGAGAGCCGCTGCCAGAAAGGCCGCGGAAAACCCATAGACAAGAGGATAGACAAGCTGTGCCCGGAGTGGCTGGTAGTACCCTGAAACGATGGTCATAAAAAACGGTGAGATGAGAAACAGAACCGCTGCCGCCAGATAAAAGAGGAGACCCTTCTCCCTTTTCCTCCCCGCCCAGACACAGGATATGGTCAGAAACAATAGAAGAATCCACTGAAATCCCGGCCTGAACATCACATAGTAGCAGTCAAATACTCTGCGCACCTCTCCCTTCACATACCCGATGCACTGTCTGACTCCCTCTGTTTTCCAGTGCACCATATCTGCCACATAGGCCTCGCTTCCCCCAGACAGGCGGCGCACCAGAGAGGCCGTCAGAAGATACAGCACAAAACCGGACAGAAAGATAAGCGCCAGGCGGACTCCTGAGAGGAACCAGAAGCTTCTCCCCCTCCCTTTTCCCGTGTCGGACAGGTAGACGGTCATAAACAGAATCACGGTCAGAGTCACGGCAACTGCCGCCATGGCCTGATACGTTCCGAAGGCCCAGACCATAAGGAGAACGGATATCAGACCCCAGAGCAGGCCTCCGCGAAAAAAAACAAGCTGCCCCGCCCCATACACTGCCGCCCCGCACAAAAACAGGGCAAAAACCACCTCAAAGGACTGGAGAGCGAAATAAAACTGTTCGGCAAAGCAGGGAGCCGTCAGATACAGCGCGGGAAAAGCTGCCGAGAAAATGAGAAACCGCTTCTGTTCTGCGCTCCACTTATACACACAAAAGGAAAAAAACATGGCAGTTATCCACAGCATACACACGGTAAGCACCTTGGACACAGAGGGAACAAAGGAAGTCATTCCGAACAGATGCTTGGTAAAAACGAGTCCGAACCGGTTAATTCCCAGCCAGGAATCCATCATGCTCTGGGGATCTGTCATCATAATCTCGCTGTCCACAGTAATATCAGCGCTTGTCAGCCATCCCCAATACACAAACAGGGCGGCTGCCCCGGAGAAAAGCGCACCCGCCCTGTTTCTTTTGATGAAGGAGCCAAACTCTGCAGTTTCCCGGCAAAGTCCCCTGAAAAACCTTAAAATGGCCGTATTTTTCCCATCAGCTCCCTGTCTGCCCATCTCCCCAGCCTTTTTTTGACCTGCCAGACTCATTCTTCCTCCTCCTTTCCGGATCATCCATCCCATTCTGCGGCTGCCTTGTCAGCCTCTTCCTCAGAAACAGATGTATTTTCACTGCTTTGTCTGCCTTTCCTGTCAGACTCATGATCCCTGTCCAGATTTTCCTCTGCTACCAGGTAGATAGGTCTCCTTTTTACCTCCAGGTAAATTTTGGCAAGATATTTCCCCACAATGCCCGCGCACAGAAGCTGGATGCCGCCCACAAAGAGGATAATGCAGGCCAGGGAGGGCCAGCCTCCCACCGGATCGCCGAACATCAGCGTCTTTCCGATTACCACCAGCACCATGAAAAAAGCCACTACACAGAAGATAAGCCCCAGGTAGGCCGCTATCGTCAGCGGAACCGTGGTAAAGGCCACAATCCCCTCTATAGAGTAGATCAAAAGCTTCCAGAAGGACCATTTCGTCTCCCCTGCCACCCGCTCCACATTCTCAAAGGGAATCCACTTGGTACGAAATCCCACCCAGCCGAAAATCCCCTTGGAAAAGCGGTTGTACTCCGTCATAGATACGATGGCATCCTTCATCTTCCTGTTCATCAGGCGGTAATCCCTGGCCCCGTCCACAATGTCAATATCAGAGATATGGCGGATCAGACGGTAAAACATCCTTGCAAAAAAAGAGCGGATGGGCGGCTCTCCTCTGCGATCCACCCTCCTGGCGGCCGCGCTGTCATACTCCCCTGACTCCAGCGCCTCTATCATCTCCGGCAGAAGCCTGGGCGGATCCTGCAGATCCGCATCCATAATGGCTGTATAATCTCCCCGGGCATGTTCAAGCCCTGCGTAGATCGCCGCTTCCTTTCCAAAATTTCTTGAAAAGGACAGGTATTTCACCCGCCTGTCTCTTTTCGCATATTCTTTTAACAGGGAAAGCGTCCCGTCCTTTGAGCCGTCATCCACGAAAATCCACTCGAATTCATACTCTGTCAGTCCCCCACACACCCTGCCGGCCTCCTCCATAAAAAGAGGAATCGCCTCCTGTTCATTATAGCAGGGAATAATAATCGAAATTCGTTTCATTTTCGTATTTCCTCTGGTTTCATTCTTTAATCACTGCCTTTTCTTTATATCATATCTCCCATTCCGTTACAAGCTGTTTTAATTGCAGCATCCTTTGGGAACCGGAAACCTGCCTTTTTTCTCTTTTACACGAATGAGACAAAACAGCCTAATTTTTCCCTGCAAGCTGGGACTTTATAAGGTTTCTGTACAGGACTGCGCAAATCAGGAAAACAAGAAACACCGCCAGCCACAAAATCGTGCTGGCTCCGGTAAAGTGCAGAGCCGGCCTTCTCAGGGGCTCTGCTGCCATGGCAAGAACCCCTGAGGCGATGAGAACCGCCAGTCCGGCCACCCCTTCCCTGGCATCTGCCCGCTTCTTTTCCTTTTCCGTATAAAAAGCAAAATTTCTTCTCTTTATTCCTAAAAATTCATCTGCAATGTCCCATCCAAGACAGACTGCCAGCAGCAGAATCTCAACCCATGCCACCATATCCTTGAAATCATTTCCCCAGCCAATCATAAATACCCAAAACAGGCAGAACCTTCCGCAGCCATTTCTGAGGGCACTCAGGACTCTCTCTTTTGTGGAAACCCTGCCATATCCTTCCTTTATGCTTTCGCACCAGCCCCTCCTGTCACTGCCGATCACTTCCTGAAGGCTTTCACCCCTCATTCTGGCCTCCTGAGTCATCCCGATCAGATCTCTGACAAGCAGTTCGCTGTCCACAGCTCCCATCCTGGGCATCTCAAAGTATTCCCGGATCTGGTACAGAATTCTCCTGTCCTCCGCTTCCATAGCCTCCATCTCCCGCTTATTTTCCTTCCTAAGCTCCTTTAAACTGGCCGTCATTGTTCTCCCCCTCCTCTCCGATAGTTCTTTCCACTGCCCTCGCTGTCCTCCTCCAGCTGTCGCAAAATACTTCAAGCTGCCTTCTTCCCTCCTCTGTAAGGCTGTAATATTTCCTGCTGGGCCCCAGAGGAGAAGGCATGAATTCGGCCCTCAGCATTCCTTTTTTCTCCAGGCGCAAAAGCAAAGGATAAATCGTCCCCTCCCTTACATCCGAAAACCCCTTTTCTCTCAGCCGCTCCACTATCTCATACCCGTATGTCCGCTCACGGCCTATGATCGAGAAGATGCAGCCCTCCATGATACCCTTCATAAGCTGCGACTGATCGTACATTCCTGCCCTCCTGTTTTTTCCCTGTAGTTCTGATTTGTATCCTGATTTTTTGTCCCTGCTCTTCTTACCCGTCTTTTGTTTCTGCCATACTCCTCTTCCAGGCTGTCTTGCATAACATAGTAGCTTAACTATATTGTATCACAAGATAGCTGGAACGGATCTTACAGTTTTCTTTCATTTCTCTTCCCGCAGCCCGTATCCCTTTCATCCCTGATATGGTAAAATCCTCATAGAACATAAAGCCAAAACAAAAGGAAAGGAAGAACGCATATGGACAGTGAAAAAGTTTACAGGATGAAATTTTCATCCATTTATCCCCTTCTGGTAAATAAAGCCGTAAAAAAAGGCCGCACCGGCGAAGAGGTCAGCCAGGTCATCAGCTGGCTCACCGGCTACAGCAGAGACGAAATTTTAAAGCTTTCTCAATCTGATATTGAATATGCAGAATTTTTCAGAAATGCACCTGCCATGAATCCCGCAAGAAACCTTATCAGGGGAACCGTCTGCGGGGTGAGGGTGGAAACCATCTCTGAACCTCTGATGCGGGAAATCCGGATTCTCGACAAACTCATCGACGAGCTGGCAAAAGGAAAGCCCATGGAAAAAATCCTGCGGTAATTTCCCGCAGATTCAGACGGAATAGAAATCCCTCCCCATCCCTCCCCCAAAGAGAAGAGGAGTCATTTTATAGTGACTTCGCTGGAACTATAAAATGACTCCTCTTCTCTCACCTATTCTCCTGAAATTTATCCGAAAACCCCGGTGGACAGGTAGCGCTCCCCTGTATCCGGCAGCAGAACCACAATCCTCTTCCCCTCATTTTCCGGCCGTCTGCCTATCTCGCAGGCAGCGGCAAGGGCGGCTCCTGATGAAATGCCGCACAGAAACCCTTCTGTCCCCGCAAGCAGTCTGGCAAACCGGAAGGCCGCCTCGTCCTCCACCCGGATTACCTCATCGTAAATCCCTGTATCGAGAATCTCCGGCACAAATCCGGCTCCAATCCCCTGAATCTTGTGGGGGCCCGGCTGACCTCCCGAGAGCACAGGAGAAGCCGCAGGCTCCACAGCCGCCACATGAATATCCGGCTTTTTCTCCCTGAGGAACCTGGCCGTTCCTGTGACTGTCCCGCCGGTTCCGGCCGCTGACACGAAAATGTCTACCTCCCCGTCTGTGTCCTCCCAGATCTCCGGTCCTGTAGTCAGATAGTGGGCCTTGGGATTGGACGGATTCTCAAACTGTCCCGCAATCCAGGCAGGCCTTCCTTCTTTCAGGAACTGCTCCCTGATCTCTTCCGCCTTTCTGATGGAGCCTGCCATCCCCTCAGCCCCCGGCGTAAGAACGATCTCGGCGCCGTAGGCCTTCAGCAGAAGCCTTCGCTCCACACTCATGCTGTCCGGTATAACAATCACTGCCCGGTAGCCGTTTACAGCGGCAAGAGCCGCCAGCCCCACTCCCGTGTTTCCGCTGGTAGGCTCAATAATCACAGACCCTTCTTTCAGAATTCCCTGTTCCTTCGCGTCCTCAAGCATCTGCCTGGCCACACGGTCCTTGGCGCTCCCTGCAGGATTAAAGCACTCCAGCTTTGCCAGAATTTCTGCTCTGACTTTCTCGCGCCCTTCCAGCCTGGCAAGCCTTACAAGGGGTGTCCTTCCCACCAGCTCCTCGATTCCTCCATAGATTCTTCCCATTTTTCATTCCTCCTGAACACTTGGCTGATCTTCATTTAACTCCAGCCACTGTACAAACTGCTTTCTCACACATCCTGCTCCTGCATCTTTTTAAGTGCATCTGCAAAGGGATTGTTCACCATCTTCTCTTCCTTTTTCTGCTGATTCAGGTATCTGGCCACATCGCGCTTCGTCACCCCTGCGCCTTCCCTCTGCCTGCGCTCCTTAAAATTCGACAGCTTCTCCTTATAGCCGCAGACACAGGAAAACATCTGGTTTTCCCCCTTGCCCCGAAGCTCCATCTTTTTATGGCATTTCGGGCATCTGGCATTGGACGTGCGGGAAATAGTTTCCCTGTAGCCGCACTCCCTGTCCTGGCAGACCAGCATCTGGCTGTTCTTTCCCTTCACAGAGAGCATCCGTTTTCCGCAGCGGGGACATTTTGTGTTGGTCAGATTATCGTGGCGGAAGGTTCCCTCTCCCCCCTTAATTTCTTCGACAATATCCTTTGTGTAGGTACGGATGTCCTCCATAAAGGCATCCCTCTTCATCTCACCCTCTGCAATTTTGGAAAGACGCATCTCCCACTGAGCCGTCAGCTCCGGCTTTCTCAGATCCTCCGGCACCAGCCTCAGAAGCTGCTTTGCCTTGGATGTGAGACAGATATCCTTTCCTTTTTTTTCCAGCATAAAGCCGGAAAAGAGCTTCTCAATAATATCAGCCCTTGTGGCAACCGTTCCCAGTCCCCCTGTTTCCCCCAGAGTCTTTGCCATGGCCCGGTCGCCGGATTCCATATATCTGACAGGGTTTTCCATAGCCGACAGAAGGGTTGCCTCATTAAAGGGAGCCGGCGGCTTCGTCTTTCCCTCCGTCAGTGAAATACCTGCCGGTCCTATCACATCCCCCTCCCGCAAATCGGGAAGCGTCTGTGCCTTCACCCTCTCGTTCTGAGAACCTTCGCCGTCCTCGTCCCCGTCTTCCTCATCCAGGTATCCTCCGGTCCCTGAAAGGCCGGATTCGTCTGCGCTTTCATAGACCTCCCTCCAGCCGGGGGTTCTCATGACCTTTCCTCTGGCGGTAAAAATTTCTCCGCCTATCTCAGCCGTAATCACCGTTTCGTCATACTCTGCTGCCGGATACAGCACTGCCAGAAAACGCCTGACAACCAGGTCATAGATTTTCCGCTCCTCCGAGGTCATGTTCTGAAGCTGCACAAACTGCTCGGTGGGGATAATGGCATGGTGGTCCGTGACCTTCCCGTCATTGATAAAGGACGCCTTCTTTGTCCACACATTCTTTGACAGCTTTCCCGCCAGCTTCCGGTAAGGTCCTGTCCCGCAGGCCGCAAGCCTGTCGTGTATGGTGTCGGCTACATCGCTGCTCAGATACCTGGAATCCGTCCGCGGGTAGGTCAGAACCTTGTGATTTTCATAGAGCCTCTGCATAATATTGAGCGTTTCCTTGGCCGAATAGCCAAACCGCTTATTGGCGTCTCTCTGAAGCTCCGTCAGGTCGTAGAGGAGAGGGGCCATGGTCTTCTTCGGTGTCTTTTTAACCTTTGTGATCCGCACCTGCTGATCTCTCAGGCTCTTTTGAAGTCCCTCCATCCTGTCCCTGTCAAAGCTTCTCATTCCCCCGGACTTTTTGTCCTGCCAGGTCAGTGTAAGGGCAGGCTTTGACGTCCTGGCTGTGAGACCCCAGTAGGCCTTTGGCCGGAAGTTTCGTATCTCCTCCTCCCTCTTTGCGATAATGGCAAGGGTCGGCGTCTGCACCCGTCCGCAGGAAAGCTGGGCGTTATATTTGCAGGTCAGAGCCCTGGTGGCGTTAAGCCCCACCAGCCAGTCAGCCTCTGCCCGGCACATGGCTGCATCTCTTAAGTGGTTGTACTCTCTTCCATCCCTCAGGCGGGAGAATCCCTCCTTTATGGCCCTGTCTGTGACGGAGGAGATCCAAAGCCTTTTCAAAGGCTTCCTGCACCCTGCCTTCATCAGGATAAAGCGGGCCACCAGCTCTCCCTCCCGCCCTGCATCTGTGGCGATGACAATATCCTTCACATCGTTTCTGAAGAGCTGGCGCTTCACCACACCGAACTGCTTTGCCGTTTTTCCGATCACTTCCAGTTTAAACGGCTCCGGCATCATGGGAAGATCCGCCATATTCCAGTCCTTATATTTTTTATCATACTCCTCCGGCGCTGCCAGCTCCACCAGATGGCCGAACGCCCAGGTAACAATATACTTATCGCCCTCCAGACAGCCGTCTGCACTTTTTCTGCAGCCAAGTACCCTGGCAATATCCTTGCCCACAGAGGGCTTTTCAGCTATTACAAGAGATTTCATCTGCTCTCTCCTCTCTCACTTTTTGCGGGACAGATACCCGTTTTGCCTGCCTCTGCGAAAGCCTGTCATTCTCCCTGCAGAAGTCCCAGTCTCTGCTCCAGCAGGCCTCTCAGCTCGTCCACCACCTGCCCCAGATTCTTTCCTTCCTCGTCCACCGTAATATCGGCATATTTCTCAAAATAGGAAATCCGCTCCTCATAGAGATCCTGAAGGGTCATCCCCTCTTTTAAGACTACGCCTCTGTCCACCACATCTCCAAGCCTTTTTAAAAGCTCCTCAAAGCTGATTTTCAGATACACCACAAGCCCGATGGACTTTAAATGCTCCATGGCCTCCTCCCCGTAAATGACGCTTCCTCCCGGCGCAATTACGCTCTTCTGAACGTCCAGAGAGGCATTTACCCTGTTCTCCACAGCCATAAAGCCGTCCATACCCTCATCGGCGATAATCTCCTTCAGAAGCCTGTTCTCCTGCTCCTGAATCACAAGATCCACATCGACAAACGCGTATCCCAGCCGTTTGGCAAGCAGCACCCCCACCGTACTCTTTCCGGCGGCCGGCATGCCGATCAGGGTCACATTTGCCCTGTCCCTGCCCTCTGCGAAACTTCCTGCCTTCCTCTCCTCTGTCACTTTTCCCATTCTGTCCTCCTGATTTTCCTATCTGCCTTCCGGGCTTTAAAACACACGGCGGTTTTTTTCGTTCTTCTTACCTTTCCCGGCTCTGGGGCCCTTCCCCGTCCTGCCGTCCCGGTTTTCCCTGACGCTCTTTTTTATCTCAGATTTCTTTCCCCCTGCCGTATTCTTTTTCGCACCGGATTTCTTTCCTGAAGCCCCGCGCTTTTCCCTGGCGGCCTGCTTTTTTTCGCCGTCCTTCTTTTCTTTTGAACGGAATATCCGAATTTTCCTACTTTTTCCCCTAATTTAAAATATTCTCCATGGGAGTAGGCCACCAACCCTGCGCTGTTTAGATCAAACCGTCCGTTTTCATCCATATATGCCTCGTCTGCAGTCACTCCCACCACCTCTGCGAGAAACATGTCATGGCTTCCCAGGGAGAGGATCTGTGTGACGCGGCATTCCAGGTTCACAGGACTTTCGGCGATTCCCGGGCAGCTTACATACTTTGACGCCAGGGGGGTGAGCTTCATCTCCTTAAATTTGTCTACATCACGCCCGGAGCGGACGCCGCAGTAGTCTGTGGCAAACGCAAGCTCCTCTGTCACCAGATTCACCACAAATTCCCCGGACTCTTTTATAATATGATGGGAATATCTGTCCGGACGGATGGACACATACAGCATGGCAGGGGAGGAGCAGGCAGTCCCGCACCAGGCGGCCGTGATGATATTCGGCCGCTCCTCTCCTTTCTGACAGCTCACCATCACCACCGGAACCGGATACACCATGTTTCCCGGCCTCCAATATTGTTTCGCCATAGATTTTCTCCTTTTCTCATTCCACAGTATAAAAAGAATCCTGCCCCGCAGGATTCTCCGCCTGCGGCGGGCCGCGAAAGCGGCATTCTTCCTATACGCCGCAGTGCGATCCCCGCGGAGCGTTTCTACATAACGGGGAACGAAGTTTCCTGTTATGTAAAAACGGCTGCCTCAAAAGCCTCACAGCTCCTGGGCAGCCCTCTGTCTCATTTTATGCAGAAACAGCCTGAGTCTCCCGCTTTGCGCCGTCAATTCAGGCCGCTGCCGTTTCACAGCTCCTGCTGCATTTTATCTGCCCGGAGCCTACTGCTCCGTGGCGATCATCAGCGCCGGAATGAGCTGTTTCTTTCTGGACACTACGCCCGGCAGGGTCACAACCTTCGCACCCTCCTTTAAGTGGAAGGCCAGCGCCGCCAGCTGCTCCGCACCCTGGCCGTCACAGATTAACTCCGTGGACTGCTCCAGGATATTTGTCATCATAAAGAACATCATGTCCACCTTCTGCTCGTTTCTGGCCTCGCCGATATACTCTATCAGGCGTTCTTTTATCTTTCCCAGCTCCTCCACGTTCAGAGAAGTGATCTGTCCCACGCCGAAGGTCAGCTTGCCTGCCGTGAAGCGCTTAAAATCCTGGTAGAAGATCTCAGAGTCCGTCTTTCCCTTCAGCTTGCTTCCGGCCTCGAACATCTCCTTCGCCAGACTCTCCGCATCCACGCCGGCGATCTCTGCCAGTTCAAGAGCTGCCGCCTTGTCCACAGCGGTGCAGGTGGGCGAGCGGAAGAGAAGTGTATCCGAGAGAATGGCGCTGCACAGAAGTCCCGCAATTTTCCTGTCGATTTCCACCTTATTTTCATTGTACATCTGATAAATAATCGTCGCCGTACATCCCAACGGCTGGTTTCGGAAAAATACAGGGGACATGGTTTCCACGGTTCCCAGTCTGTGATGGTCGATGATCTCCATCACATTGGCGCTCTCCATCCCCTCCACTGCCTGGCTTCTCTCATTGTGATCCACCAGAATCAGGTTCTTGCCTCTGGCTCCCAGAAGATTTCTCCGGGAGATCATTCCCTTGTATTTTCCGTCCCTGTCAAGGATGGGGAAATCCCTGTGGCGCTTGTTCGTCATTACATCCCGGATATCATCGATAAAATCCTCTGTCCCAAAAGTAATCAGGTTATCCTTTGTCATAAAATAGCTGATCGGCATACTCTGGTTGATAAGTCTTGCCGCCGTATAGGTGTCATAGGGTGTCGTCAGCACCGTGCACCCTCTTTCCTGGGCCAGCTTTTTGATCGTCATGGAAACGCCTGCTCCCTCGCAGACAATGATGCAGTCTGCCTCCATCTCAATGGCGCAGAGCTGGGACTCGTAGCGGTTTCCCAGGATGACCAGATCGTGTTTCTCAATATAATACTCCATCATATCAGGGTTGGCTGCAGCCACCAGCACCTTTCCCTTGTCAAAGTAGGCCTCGGGATCTCCTACCAAAAGGGCTCCCTCCAGAGTTTCCAGTATGTTGGAATACTGGGTGCAGGCCTTGGAGAGAATGCTGCTGTCATATACATTCATGTAGGATCTGGTAATATCTCCCACTGTGATAAGCCCCTCAAGCGTATTGTCCTCCGTCACAGCCGGAATGGTCACAACCGTATTGTCCTGCATCAGATTCCAGGCTTTTTTCAGGGAAATATTTTTGTCAACTCCCTTTGTCTCACGGATCTCAATATCCTTCACCTGGGTTCTCACGTTCTCAATCAGCTCAGGCGCTTCCACGCCGAAATAGTCCAGCACGTACTGGGTCTCCGAGTTGACGTGTCCGGCTCTTGCAGGCGTATATTCCTCCCCTGTCAGGATATGCTTGAGATTTGCATAGCAGATGGCTGAACAGATAGAATCCGTGTCAGGATTTTTATGTCCTATGACGATCGTCCTTCTTTTTTTGCTGTCGCTCATACTCTTCCTCCGTCTATGTTTCATAATCTATTAACATAGCGTTCATAAATTATTCACATTTATTTTTTATACTATTTGCATAATAAACAGTAAGTACAAATCATTTTTTTATTCGATTTGCACATAGATTTTTCATAATTTCCCCGGTTGTCCTGTGGACACCGGGGGCTCCTCATTTATAGGGGATATTTCTTCTCCCCATCCTTCCCTTCTCTAATCCAGAATCAGCCTGGCGGCTCCGTAAATTCCGGCGTCATTTCCCAGAGTAGCCAGAGTGAGCGTCGCCTTCTTCTCGGACAGAGGGGTAAATTTGTCATAATATTTTTCTATCATATCTGTCAGAAAGGTTCCGGCCTTTGAAACGCCTCCGCCGATGACGAACACCTCCGGATCTACCGTCATAGCCAGGATCGAAAGCATCCAGCCCAGATAGTAGGACACTGTCTCCATAACCTCACAAGCCATCTCATCCCCTGCCTTGGCGCAGTCCAGCACATCCTTCGCTGTGATGTCTTTGCCAAACTTTCTCATCTCTGACGGGGCGTCGCTTCGCTCCATAGCTCTTCTGGCCTCCCTGGCGATTCCCGTGGCGGAAGCTACCTGCTCCACACAGCCGCGGCCGCCGCAGTTGCAGAACTCCTTCTCCTCCTCGCGAATGCGGATGTGGCCGATTTCGCCGCCTGTGCCGTGCCTTCCCGGCACGATCTTCTTATCCAGGATCACGCCGCCTCCGACTCCGGTTCCAAGCGTTACCATGACAAGATCACTGTAGCCCTTGCCTCCGCCCTGCCACATCTCTCCCAGGGCGGCCACATTGGCGTCATTTCCCGTCTTGACGGTCAGGCCGTCCAGAAGACCGCTTAATTCCTTCTGTGGATTCATATTTTTCCATCCCAGATTCACACAGACCTCCACAGAGCCGTCCGGCATCACAGGTCCTGGAAGGCCAAGCCCCGCTCCAGCCAGATCGGAGATGGAAAGCCCCTTCTCAGAAATCTTTTCTCTGATGGAAGACGCTGCGTCTGAGAGAATGTGCCGTCCATTCTCCTCCTTTCTCGTAGGGATCTCCCATTTCTCGAGAAGCGTTCCGTCCATCTCAAACATTCCCAGCTTGACGCTTGTTCCCCCCACATCAATTCCGATACATTTCTTATCCATTTGCGTATCTCCTTTATATTCTGATCTTTTTATTCATTCCCAAATCCCTGTTCAGGGCATATTTGCTGCATTCTGCATGGTCAGCCCAGGCTGACCTCTGTCTTTTTCAAGTATACAGGAACCCTCTTTTATTTGCAAGATATGTTTCCCCAAACCTACGGCTCAGTCCTGCTGGACCGCACTGCTGCCTGAACAAAAGATCTCTGCACTGCCAGTCAGAAAACGGCAGCCCGCCAAGAAGCGCGGACTGCCGTTTTTCATCTGACTTTCTCTGTTCTATTTCTTAAGAAATCGGTTCTCTTCTCCGTATCTTGCACCCTACAGGCTTTTCACCGCATTCACCACATTCTCAACGGTGAATCCGAACTTTTCAAACAGCTCTGCTGCCGGGCCGCTGGCTCCAAAGCCCTTCATGGAGACAACGGCTCCGTCAAGGCCTGTGTACCGCTCCCAGCCGAATCCGCCGAGCGCCTCCACTGCAACCCTCTTTCTCACTGCCTTCGGAAGCACTGACTCCCTGTACTCTGCAGTCTGCTCCTCAAACAGATCCATACAAGGCATGGAAACCACGCGGATCTTCACTCCTTCCTTCTCAAGCTCTGCCTTTGCCTTTACAGCCAGTCCCACCTCGGAGCCTGTGGCAATCAGGATTGCGTCCGGTGTTCCCTGGCAGTCCTCGAGGATATATCCGCCCTTTAAGGCTTCTTTGCTGCTGCCCTTCATTGGCTCCAGATTCTGTCTGGAGAGCACAAGGGCTGTAGGAGTATGCTTTGATGTAACTGCGCTGTACCAGGCAGCCTGTGTTTCCATAGCGTCGCAGGGACGGAACACATGGAAATTCGGCATGGCTCTCAGAGCTGCCAGCTGCTCGATAGGCTCATGGGTCGGGCCGTCCTCTCCCACTCCGATGCTGTCATGGGTGAACACATAGGTGAGCGGCACACCCATCAGGGAGGAAAGGCGGGCCATGGGCTTTACATAATCGCTGAACACGAAGAAGGTAGCCACGAACGGCCTTAAGCCTCCGTGAAGGGCGATTCCGTTTCCGATAGCAGCCATGGCAAGCTCACGCACGCCAAAGTGCAGGTTTCTTCCCCTTCTGTCCTCCTTGGAGAAGTCCCCTTCCCCGTTCATATATGTCTTGTTAGACGGAGCCAGATCCGCGCTTCCTCCAAACAGGTTCGGAAGTCTGTCCTTCAATATATTGATAATCTTTCCAGAAATGGATCGGGTGGCTTCTGCCTTCTCCTGGGCTGTCCAGTAGGACCCGTCGTTTAAGAGTTCCTCTGCCGTGCCGCTCTGATACTGGTTCCAGAGGGCCTCCATCTCAGGATACTCCTCGCAGTAAGCTGCAAACATTACGTTCCATGCAGCCTCTGCCTCCGCCTTTTCCTGGGACAGCTGGTCAAAGTGACGGTAAACCTCCTCCGGCACGAAGAAAGCCTCCTCATAAGGCCAATTCAGATTCTCTCTGAGAGCCTTCACATTCTCAACGCCCAGGGGCTCTCCGTGAGCGCTGGCCTTGCCCTGCTTCGCCGGGCATCCATAGCCGATCTCTGTCTTGATTGTGATAAAGGAAGGACGCTCCGTATCCCTCTTTGCCGCCTCAATGGCCATGGAAATGGCGTCGATGTTGTTTCCGTCTTCCACGGTGATAGTCTGGAAGCCGAAGGCGCGCATGCGCTCCTCCACATTCTCCCGGAATGCAATGTCCGTGCTTCCCTCGATGGAAATACGGTTGGAGTCGTAGAGGACAATGAGCTTTGAAAGTCCCAGGGTTCCCGCCAGGGAGAAGGCCTCTGAAGATATACCCTCCATCATGCAGCCGTCGCCGCCCAGCACATAGGTAAAGTGGTCCACAACCGGATAGTTTTCCTTGTTGAACACGGCTGCCAGGTGAGCCTCAGCCATAGCCATTCCCACTGCCATGGCCATTCCCGCGCCCAGAGGGCCTGTGGTGGCCTCAACGCCTGTTGTGTGGCCGTACTCCGGATGTCCCGGCGTCCTGGAACCCACCTGCCTGAAATTCATCAGATCCTCCTTTGTGAGATTCCCCACCCGGAACAGGTGAAGAAGGGAGTAGAGGAGCATGGAGCCGTGGCCCCCGGAAAGGATGAAGCGATCCCTGTTAAACCAGTCAGGGTTTGCCGGGTTATAGCTTAAATGGTGTGCAAAAAGCTCATATCCGATGGGAGCGCAGCCGAGGGGAAGACCCGGATGGCCGGAGTTTGCCTTCTGAATCGCATCTGCTGATAAAATTCGGATGGCATTGATGGAAAGTGTGTCAATCTGGTTCATTCGTATAACCTCCTGAAATTTATATTAATGGTGTAGCAGTTTCTCTGTCTCATCGTACCGGCTACTTCAGATGAACGCTCCTTATGGTGTCACCGCCGGTAAAAATCAGCTCATTTTTCATTTTTCCTGCCCTTACTGCAGAAAATGTAAAGTCAAAGGAACCGGAAAATCTGCATTTTCCGGACATATTGTAAATCTCACACGAGTTCTCATTATACAGAATTACCATATCTGCGTCAATCACAATATCCCTGTACTGGAAGTTAAAGGGCTGGCTGAATTTCAGCTTTCCCGACGCGCTGTAAACGTCGAGCCTGTAATCGTATTCGCCCTGCGCGCTGTCCACCACCACTCCCACATACCTGTCTGAATAGCAGATACTCCTTATCTCCTCCTCATAGGGGAGCTGGGCAGTCATAGCCGGGGAAGTCTCATTTTCCAGGGAAAAGAAACCGATCTGGCCATTTCCGAAGGCACAGGCGTGCGTTTCATCCAGGAACCGCACTCTGGGAATCAGACTGCTCTTCATCTCCTCAAATCCGCCTACCAGACGATCCGGATAGCTTTTTCCATACTCGGAAAAATTGTAGAATGCAATGCGGTTTCCGATGCCCGCATCCTGAAGGTAAACATTGGAAACCATCACCTGGGTTCCCTCCGGAGACAGGGACACATCCATCAGGTACCCGCTCTTTGACATGACCGTCTTAATCCCCCAGTTCAGGCTGCTTCCATCCTCCTTGAAAAAGGTGATATAGGAGGCGGTGCTGTCCTCAAGGAGAGCTGCCGTCACGCCGTGGGCAGACACGGCTGCCCGCATAATAGGAAGCGTGGTCTTGGCCTGTCCTCTGAGTCCCTCCCCGTTGCATATGTAAATATCATTTCCCTGCCTGTCCGCAATCACGGCATACATTCCGTTCACATAGCAGATAGGAGACTTCATCTCATAGCTGATCGACCAGACTACCTTTCCTTTTCCGTCGATATAGGACGCGCCGTCCTTGGTGTACTTGAGAACATTGCTCCCAAAGCTCTCGTACCCGGAAAAACCTCCCTCGCTGGCCGGAACCTGCCGCTCCCAGTCTACCTTATAGGTCTCATACCTGCGCACATAGAAGTAATAATAGAAAATTCCCGCCGCCGCAATCACAAGCACTGCTGCTGCCGCGAGAAGGCGGATTCTCTTTCGCCTTGTATGTCTCTCCGCATTTCGGACAATCTCCTCCTCGCTGAGATTCTGGCCTCCTCCCCTTCCGGAAGAATCCGGCGATCCCGACGAGCTGATCATCCGTTCTCTAAGCTGTCTTTTTTTTCGTTCTCTTTCCATAGAGTCCATATTACTCATCTGCATATCTCCCGTCATGTCAATCCACACAACGCCCCAGGCCTCTTGCCCGGAAGCCGTGCCGCTGTCTGATACCATATGCGTTATGATCCATGGATTGATCTGCCCTGCCTCCCGTGGTCCTGACAGCGCCTGCTGCCTGCCTTCAGGGGTCAGGTTCTTCTGTATGTCATTTTGCTATATCACCGATTATACAACAGATTGTGGGAGATATGAACTACTTTTTTTCCAAAAAGACGTATTGCCGCAGCTGCTCAGTCCTGCTCTGTGCCGCCAGGCACCATGCTGCTTTTGCTGCGCATAGTCTACTCTTCCACCGCTCCTTTCATCTCCTCCAGTACCGGCACTTCCGCCGGCAGAATCAGCTTCTGTCCTGCCATAATGTGGTTGATGTCCGACACTCCGTTCAGCGCGCAGATGTCCTTCACATAATTGATATTTCCATACAGCTTAAAACAGATCCCGTACAGGGTTTCTCCTTCTCCCACCAGATATTTTGCCCCGGGGGTCATATCTGTCACCGGCACAGAAACCTCACCGGATTCTGGGTCTGGCTGGCTGTCAGCTGTGCTGTCTTTCTGGTCCTTGGCGGCATCCCCCGTCTCTTCTCCCCCTGAGTCTGCCTCCTGATTTTCTGCCTCTGACTTTTCTTCTGGAGCTTCACTGCTCTCAGCCTTTATCTCCCCGCTCTCTGCTTTGGAAGCCTGCTCTGACCGGACTGCGCTGCTGTCCCCTCCTTCTGCCTGGCTCCCCACCGGAGCTTTTTCTGAGGAGAGCTCTCCCATTTTCTCTGTCCCCGCGCTCTCAGCTGTGTCCTCCAGATACAAAGTGCCGTCAGAGAGCTGGCCTGACTGAGCTCTATTTCCAGAGTTCTGGCTCTGTGAATCCGTCTCCTCAGGGTACACATTCCCCTTTATTTCTTCCACCACCACAGGTACGCTCTCCTCTCTGTTATCCTCCCTGTCCCAGGGTCTTGCTCCCTCCGGAAGCACGGAGACGAGAGCCGTTTCCATCTCCTGCATTTTCTGGTAATTATTGAGCATTGTCACTCCGCCTGCCAGAATCACCAGGGACATGGTGCTGCACACAAGTCCCAGGTTTCTGACTGTATGCCTGTGGCTCATGGCTTCCTTCTTCCTGTCTTCCATCCTCTCCCTGAAATCCCGGATCACCCGGTCCCCTGCGCCGGATTCCACCCGCTTTACATCCTTCCTGCAGATCATGTAATCCTGCATCATCTGATTTCTGTCATAATAGATACAGTACCCCTTCAGCCTGTAGAACCCGTCGTCTGATGTTATGTAAACTGATTCATCTCCCTCGATACCGCTGTTCAGATACATAAGCTGGTTCTTTTCGCTGAAATACTGGCCATGCTGCTTCCAGTAGTTTAGTGGGCTTAAGGCGCAGCCGGGCGCCCCGCAGAGAAACCAGCCCTGCACGGTTCTTCTGGGAAATGATTCCTCAATATTCTGGTAAGCCTTCTTCCAGGCTGCCTCCGTAAATACCACCTTTTCTCCCTCGGCTGTCACATCCTCCATCTCCAGGGCTCCATCTACGAAAATGAACGGAGTCCCATCCTCGGTTTTCTCCGTTCCCAGCAAAAGCCCCACTCTCAGATCCTGTCCTCCAGTGGGAAAAAGGCGTTTCAGATATGTGCTTACGTAGTCCTCCATGTACAGCTTGACCGTATCGTCCCGGTCTCCTATCTGCCTTATATTTTTCGGCAGCTTTGATAATGGCTCATATAAATCTCCCATTCAGGCTCACCCCGCTTCTCTGTTTTCTGCAGCAGAGCTTGTCCCCCTGCAGCATATTTCTCAGCCGCCGTCTGTCTGTAAGAAAACGGCGGCCCTCTTCCATCTGGGAAATCATATCACAGAGCCTGTAAAAAACTTGTCAAACGAGGGCAGCATTATCCCATAATTTTTCGACAATTCCTATGCTTCTGCTGATGCAGTCGGCCATCCGCATGACCACGGAAAGCCTGACGCTCTGAAGCATCAGCGGATCATAGCTGCTGCAGCTGCCCACAATTCCGGTGATAAAAATATCCCCCACTGCCTGAAGCTCCTTGCTGACGCCGAGTCCCGGCTTCAGGGCCCCCTTTCCCAGTGTCAGATACCCTATATGCTCCCTGTTTCCTACCGACGCGTCCACCGCCACCACAAGGCAGTCATGATAGCAGCTCTGTATCACCCTTACATAGTCCTCCAGATTCATGGCGTGGACCGGCCGTTCCAGAGTTCCGAACACGGACGCGCCGGACACCTCCATTTTCCTGAGCTTATATCCGATTAACGGCCCCAGGCTGTCCCCGGTGGACCGATCGGTGCCAATGCAGAGAAACACAACCCCTCTTTTTCCCTGGCGCAGCTTCTCCTCCTCTATCATCTGATGAAGCCTGGCCGCAAAGGCCTCCGCCTCGAAATTCCTGTCTGAGTTAAAATAGTAGATATCCCGGCTGTCCTTTGCTGCCATCCATTCCAAAATCTTCATATCACAACCGCCTGTCATTAAAATTAAATTCTGAATTAATTCTATTATAAACAGGGTGTCCCAAAAATATGCAGAAAGGAAAAACCTGAAAGGCCTTCTTTTTGCCTTTCAGGTTTTTCCTTTCCTCTGCTTCCTATTACCTGATGTGAAACTATTCCTTCTTTCCGCGCCCTCTGTAAACCTCTATGGCCTCGCTGATATTTGACGCCTCGCCGGCCTCTATGATCGTTTTTAAGGCCTCAATTCTCTCCGCACTCAGAAATTCCTTTCCCAAGTACGTTTCATAGGTGTTTGTCATATAGATTCGCTTCTCCTGAAGAATCGTCTGAATGTATTTCAGGTGGCTGGAAGCCTCCTCGTGCCTGGCCTCCATAGCCTCCAGCTTTTCTCTGCTGTTCTGGGCGATCTCATCGGAAATAATCATCCTGGTCACATTCTCGAAGGTATTTAGCGCATCCTTCTTCTTTTTCAGCATGTCGTCCACATCCTGCTCAAGCTGAGAAATCTCGTCATCATACTTTTCCAGGTTGTAGACAGACTCATTCTTGTCCCTCTTTATGGAGGAGGTGATCATACGTATCTTTCTGCAGTTGGACTGCATGACATTCCGAATCTGCCGTCCCTCTCTGAGGGCCTTCTGGTGACGCCCTCTTGTCATATTTCCCACCACTGTATAAAGCCCGCCAAATACCAGCACGCAGGCAAAGTAAATCAGAATCAGATAAACCGTTTTCTGAACCGGAGCTGCAGAATAAATCCCATAGGGGATCAGAAGAAAACAGACAATCAGCGTGGCCAGAAGAATAAGCGATTCTTTCAACCCTCTTGGAAAATAGAGGGCATAATAAAATCCACTCTGGCAGAAAGCAGGTACATGCTCCTTCTGAAACAGGGTTTTCATCCTCACCTTAAGCTCCCGGTTGTGCAGGTGAAGCTCAGAGGTTTCCTCCTCAATCCGATCCTTTATCCCCTGGTTTTTTGCCTTTTCCCTTCTTGCTCTTGTCTTTTTTAACCGATCCTGTGTGATGGAAATTTCATTGTCATAGCTCTTGCTGATCTCATCCCTGCGGCGCTTTACAGTCTGGTTGATATTGTCTGTGACTGCCTTTTTCTCTGCCTCCAGAGTCCGCAGAAGCCTGCTCTCCTCCTCTCTGGCCTGCGCCTCAGACTGCTCCAGCTCTGAAAGCTCTGCGGCAATCTGCTTCGCATCTGTCAGAAATTCTCTGAAGTCCGTTATTGTCTGTGCCATTTTGTTCCTCCCAGACAGCCATTGTTTCTCTGCACTGTCTTTTCCTCCTGAAGCCTTTGAATGTTCTGTATAAGATTATATCAGAAAGCCGTTCTCCGGCATAGCCCCTCTGCTCTCCTTTTTACTCCTCAATCACCTGTATTTCCAGATAATCAAACTCAATGGACTCTACAAAATTGTCCTTTGAAAATCTCGTCCTGTCATGGCGCCTGAAGTCCTCAATATTTGCATCCAGCCAGATCGGCTGTCCCAGATCGAATTCATAGCAGACCTTCTCAATGGCGTCAAACACCATGGCTGTTCTGGACATGGAGTAGTCTGCGTTCTCAATCACCGTGTCCCTCTGCATCCTGTTGTCCTTCCAAATTTTCGCCCAAAGCCGGAACATACCCTCTCTCCTCTCCTGTCTTTTTCCTGTCCCGTTTATTGTCGCACGGAGCCGCCTGTTTCGCAAGGTGTTTTTTCACTGTTGAAATATGAATCTTTCTAAGGTATGATTAATCAAAAACTGCAAAAGCTGAAAGGAACACTGATTATGTCAAATGATTACAGAAGCAAATTCGTGACGCCGGAGACAGCGGCGAAGGCTGTCCGCTCCGGTGACTGGGTTGATTACGGATTTGGCGCCGGCTTTCCGGAGCTGATGGATCGGGCCCTGGCGGCCAGAAAGGAGGAGCTGAAGGATGTAAAAGTCCGGGGAGGTCTTGTGATACGTCCAAGAATTGAGGTTGTGGAAAGCGATCCGGAACAGTCTGCCTTTACATACTACAGCTGGCATATCGGCGACTACGAGAGAAAGCTGCAGAGCCGCGGACTGTGTCAGTTCATCCCTATGATTCTGCGCTCTCTGCCTGAGCTGTACCGCAGACACATCCGCGTGGATGTGGCCTTTGTTCCCGTTTCCTGCCCTGATGACAGCGGCTACTGCGGCCTGGGCATCTCCAACTATGCCTGGAGAACGATTTTTGAACATGCCCGGACGGTTATCTTTGAGATCAACGAGCATCTCCCCAGGCTCCAGGGAGTAAACGGCTCCCACAGAGTCCATCTGTCCGAAGCAGACTACATCGTGGAGGGCGAGCATGAACCGCTTCCTGTCCGCACCTACAGGGAGCCCTCTGACACGGACATCGCCATCGCCCGCCATGTAGTGGAGGAGATCCCGGACGGAGCCGTTCTCTCTCTCGGAGTCGGCGGGGTTCCGTTTACAGTTGCAAACCTTCTGGCAGAGTCTGACAGACGGGATCTGGGCTGCCATACAGGGACCATCAGCGATGCTTTTCTGGCCCTCTACCGGGCAGGAAAGCTCACCAACCGGAAAAAGGAAATTGACACCGGCTTTTCCACCTGGAATCTGGCCATGGGTTCTCAGGAGCTCTACCGCTGGCTGGACGAGGAGCCTCAGCTTTTCTGCCCTGCTGATGTGGATTATGTCCACTCACCGGAGCGGATCAGCCGGATGAAACATGTGATCAGCATCAACGGAGGTGTGGAGCTGGATCTGATGGGTCAGGAAAATGCCGAATCCGCCGGCAGCAGACAGCTCTCCGGCACAGGCGGCCAGCTGGATTTCCTGGAGGGCGCCTTCCGCTCAGAGGGCGGAAAAGGCTTTATCTGCCTGGCCTCCACCCATCGAAAAAAGGATGGCACTTTAAAATCCAACATTGTCCCCTTCATCCCGGGCCAGAGCACGGTTTCCGCACCCCGAACCATGATCCAGTACGTTGCCACAGAGTTCGGCGTTGCAAAGCTCTCAGGCCTGTCTCTCCGGGAGAGAGCTAAAGCCATGATCTCAATTGCGCACCCGGACTTCAGGGAGGAACTCTCCAGATACGCGGCAGAAACCTTTAAATAGGGGTTCTGTACTGAATGTTGGGGTGTGTTACAGATATTCTGAAAGCCCGGACAGAACAGCCTGCAGGCTGACTGTGGGCATGAAATAAAAGAAGGCGCTGTCCAGTCTGAATCAGGCTGGACAGCGCCTTCTTTTATTTATGCGGGAGCGTTAAAAGGAATATGAATCTGCTCCCGTAAAGTCCTAGAGTCTCTTTAAAAGCTCCTCTCTGGCTTCCTCATATCCCGGTTTTCCTAAGAGAGCAAACATGTTTTTCTTGTAGCTCTCAACGCCCGGCTGGTTGAACGGGTTCACGCCCAACAGATATCCGCTCACTCCGCAGGCAAACTCAAAGAAATAGAACAGCTCGCCTAAGCAAAACTCATTCTGCTCAGGGATATTTACAAGCAGATTCGGCACGTTTCCGTCTGTGTGGGCCAGAATTGTTCCGTTCATAGCGCTCTTGTTTACAAAATCCACGCTCTTTCCGGCCAGATAATTCATGCCGTCTGTGTCTACCTCTTCCCTGTCAAGCAGAACCTCTGCAGGAGATTCCTCCACATTCAGCACGGTTTCGAACATAATTCTGGATCCGTCCTGAATAAACTGTCCCATGGAGTGAAGATCCGTTGTCAGATCAACGGCTGCCGGGAAAATGCCTCTCTGATCCTTGCCCTCGCTCTCTCCGTAGAGCTGCTTCCACCACTCTGATACATAGTGCAGGCTCGGCTCGTAGTTGGCAACGATCTCCACCTGTTTTCCCTTCCTGTGGAGAATATTTCTGATCGCCGCGTACAGGAGAGCCCCGTTCTCCTCGTACGGCGCCTCAAGGGCCTTTTTTCTTCCTGAAGCAGCGCCCTCCATCAGCTTGTCAATGTCAGCTCCGCTGACTGCAATCGGGAGAAGTCCCACTGCCGTGAGCACGGAAAAACGGCCGCCTACATCGTCCGGAACCACAAAGGACTCATAGCCCTCCTCGTTGGCCAGGTTCTTGAGAGCTCCCTTGGCCCTGTCTGTGGTTGCGTAGATTCTTCTTCCAGCCTCCTCTTTTCCGTACTTATCGATCAGCATCTTTTTGAATACGCGGAATGCGATAGCCGGCTCAGTGGTTGTGCCTGATTTAGAGATAATGTTGACGGAGAAATCCTTTCCCTCCAGCACATCCTGCAGATCCTTAATATACTTGCTGCTGATGCTGTTTCCTACAAAGTAGATTTCCGGTGTCTTTCTCTTTCCCTTGGGAAGCACATTGTAAAAGCTGTGGTTTAAAAATTCAATGGCAGCCCTTGCGCCCAGATAGGAGCCGCCGATTCCCACAACCAGAAGCACATCGGAGTCACTCTGAATTTTCTCAGCTGCCTTTTTGATCCTTGCAAATTCTTCTTTATCGTAGTCAACCGGCAGATCAATCCAGCCTAAAAAGTCATTTCCCGCACCTGTCCTGTTTACAAGCACATCTTTTGCGCACATAACTGCGCTCTTCATGTTTTCCAGCTCCTCGGCTCTCACAAAGGAAGCTGCTTTGGAATAGTCAAATGTCACTTCTCTGCCCATTTGTTCTCTCTCCTTTTCTTATGTGTCGGACTCTGATCATGGGAATGCCGTGTCCGTCCTTTAGCCGGCCGGCAGCCCAGTTCCTGACGCCTATGCGTTTAACGCTATTATAGCAATCTGTTATAAATTTATCAACATCCTTCTTCCGTTTGCATACACACCCTTTTTCGCCCTGTCTTCCTTTTCACCTGCCGCCTGTCTGCCCCATGCTTTTGTCTCTCCCAGCCGGGACCGCCGTTTTTTAATCTGCGGAAAAGTATTGCCTTATGAGCTCTCCCAGCACCTTCATCTCTTCCGGAGCCAGCTCCTTGGTCCAATCCTCCTCCTTCTTTGTCTTTTCCCTGCTGGCCGCAATCTGTTCCAGACTGTGTTTTAAATAGTCAATATCCCTCACAGCCCCCAGACGGCCTGCCTGCTCCTTTCTGGAAGCGTCTGCCGGCGCCTCTCCCCTCTCTGAAACGCCTCCCTCCATTCCTCCAATAGCTGATGACTGCGCTGTGTCAAAGGCTGAGAGTGTGTCCTCCCCTGCCGAAGCTGCACTCTTTTTCGCCTTTACCATCTTCTCTGCCTTCAGCCTTTTAAGTCCGGCTGGCTTGTCCCCGCGCTTGTCACTAAATCCAGAACGCCTGTCCTGCTGTACCTGTCCTCTTGTCTGGGCAGAAGTTTTTACCGCATCCCGAATCAGCCCGTCCCTCAGCTCATTCTCCCGGATTATGAGTTCTCTGTCGTCTCCCCGGTCTGTCCCAATCTCTCTCACCGGAAGCCTTCTCACATTGTCCTGAAGTCGCTCATCCCTTCCGCCGTTTTCCCTGGCAGCGCGGACAAACACGGAATTATCCGTATATTCCAGAAGGGCATTGGCAAGGCGCTGCTGCTTCAGCCCAATATTAAAGCTGCTCTCCAGAAAAGCCAGAAAAAGCCCCAGAAAAGCCCCTGCCGACGCATAAAGCACAATGTAATAGGAATCCAGCCTGTACCAGTAGGAGGCAAAGGAGGCTGCCCCTCCTGCCATAATTCCCAGAATTGCCATCTGGAGAGAAACATTATTCCAGCTCTGAAGAGAAACCTTCATAAACCGAAACCCGTACATCTGACGTTCCAGATAAGCCTGGGTGTTCACAATGGTCTGGTTCAGCCGGCAGGCGTTCTCCAGCTTCTGCTTCAGTATTTTCAGGTTTTTGTTCTTCGTGGCCGCCATATTATCCGTTTCACGGATCAGTCTTTTGTAGAGGCTGCGCGTGACGAGCTTGCTTAAGACACCTATGATGCCGATAGCCGCCAGCGCATACAATGCTTTTCCTGTTTGTAAAATTTCCAGCATAAAAAGCTCCCCTTTCTTCTCCATATTTTTCCAGATGGCTTTTATTATAGCCGCCTGTCCTGTCTTTGAAAAGAGAGAAGGGCTTAGAATCGATCGTCAAATTCCCCCATAAAATAAAGCTTTTCGGGGATTTGCACACCGCTGCAGGCCATCCGGACCGGACATCCTGCGAATCTGGAAATATTGCGTCACATTTTGCTTGAACCGCCTCCTCAATCTCTGTGCCGCAGACACTCTTCCTGCTCTGTCTCCTATCCTTTTAGCAGGAAATCCTCTTTGCCATTTCCAGAATCAGGTTTACGGAATGGCGGATAGCCTGAGCCTCAAACTCCGCGTAATCCATCCCCGCGCTGTCATCTGCCTTATCGGAAATTGCACGGATTACCAGATAAGGAATACCGTTCAGGTATGCTGCCTGGGCAATGGCAGCGCCCTCCATCTCCGTGCAGCTCGCCTCAAATTCCTGGGCCAGCCATTTCTTCTTATCTCTGTCGGAAATAAACTGATCACCGCTGACTACGCGCCCCAAAAAGGCCTGAATATCCGGGTTTACTTTCTCATTGCAGGCAAGAGCCAGACTGCTCAGTTTCTCGTCCGCCTTAAAGGAAAAGGTATCCACCCTTGGAATCTGTCCCTTTCTGTATCCAAACCCGCTGGCATCCATATCATGCTGCACCGTGTCTGTGGAGATAACAATGTCACCGATATTAATCTCATTCTTCAGTGAGCCTGCAATCCCCGTATTGATCACTGCATCTACATGGAATCTGTCTGCCAGAATCTGTGTGCACATGCCTGCGTTTACCTTACCGATGCCGGAACGCACAACCACTGCATCTTTTCCTGCCAGCTTTCCAACATAAAAATCCATACCGGCCACAGTTATAACCTCAGCCTCTTCCATCTCCTCCTTAATCTTTGCAACTTCCTCATCCATTGCCCCAATAATACCAAGCATTTGTCTGCCTCCTTTTGTCCTGCATTTTCCACCCTCTGTGGGCTGTATTTGTCTTATTCTTCAGATTTTTTCACTCATAGCCAACACCGTACGGCCATATGGATAACCTAAAACATCTGTTTCGTCTGTTCTTTTCTCTCCTGCAAAGAGCGAATATAGGGCTCCGGAAAGAACGCGTCAGACTGCTGCTTCCCCTTATTATAGAGGATCTCCCTTTTCTTGACAATTCTTTTTAAAGGAGGGTATAATCCACTGTGAAAAGAAAATCTGCAGACCTTAAAAGCCTTTTCCCGCAGAGTCTGTTTCAGAACTGCTGCAGTCTTTTTATATCTGTTTACAGAAAAGCTCTTTTCAATCAGCAAAGAAAAGGGTTCCATTTATTATATCAGAGAGGAGATTTTATCATGATTTATGCTACGAATGGCGTCTGTTCACGTGAAATTGAATTTGATATTATAGACAATAAGCTGACAAATGTGCGCTTTATCGGCGGCTGTTCAGGAAATACACAGGGAGTTGCCCGCCTTGTGGAGGGAATGGATATTGACGAGGTGATTTCCAGACTTAACGGAATCCGCTGCGGCTTCCGCCCTACCTCCTGTCCCGATCAGCTTGCCAATGCCTTAAAGCAATACAAGGCCAAACTGTAGATCAGAAGAGCCTTCCCTGAGTACCCATTCTTCACTATGTGTACATTAGTACCCTTCTGTTTTGCTGGTATTCTTTTCACCCGTTTTCAGTTTTAAGAAGGAGCTGCCGCAATGAAATATCTGAAGGACAGATGTTATTCTCCGCCTGATGTCCGTTTTCACGTTTCCATGTACGGATGATTATTGCGGCAGTCCCTCTCTGCAGGCACTATCTGCACCGTTATGTATTTAACCACAGGCTCTCGGACTTTCCCCTGCTTCCGAAAGCCATTTCTTTTCAAACGATTCTTTTCATATAGCGGATTCCCTTTTCCCATTAGCCGTTTTCTTATCCGCCTGCTTTGTCTGATACAAGCGTCAGGTCAATTTAGAACATACATAGGAAAAGCATAGCAGACGCTGCTGTAACGGCTGCCACAGATGCCCTTATCAGGATAACGAGCTGCTGAAGTGAACAGACTTCTCCCTCACCTGCTGACATGGAAGTCTCTAAATTCTGCCCTGATTCTGCTTCCTCCCTGTCCCCTCTCTCAGGCTCAATCTTTCTCTCCTCGATATCCTTTAAAAGTCTTTCAAAGCTGTATTTTCCGGACAGAGGGAGATCTTCCTCAGATATCTCTTTTTCTGCGTCCTCCAATTCTTTCAGAAGCTGCTCTTCGTCCCATCCGCAGGCACATTTCAGGCGCTTGTCCAATTCTTGATCTGTTTCATTTTCATTCTGATTTGTACCCACCTCACACCTCCTTCAAACCTTATCAAAGTGTTTCTGGGGTTGACTTTTTCTATTTAGCGTTTACTATAATAATATGCTGAAGAAATGAAGATCTGTCGTTTCTCACTGTAATTTATATGGAGGCAAGATTATATGAAAAAAATCGTTTTGACCGGCGGCGGAACTGCCGGCCATGTTACCCCGAACCTGGCTCTGCTCCCTTCCCTCCGCGCAGAGGGGTTTGAAATCCGCTATATTGGTTCCTATAACGGTATTGAGCGCAGACTCATCGAGGATGCCAAAATTCCCTATGACGGTATATCCTCTGGTAAATTACGCCGTTATTTTGATCTGAAAAACTTTTCTGACCCCCTCAGAGTTCTAAAGGGTTATTCTCAGGCCAGAAAACTGATTAAAAAATACAGACCGGACATTGTATTTTCAAAGGGCGGTTTTGTCGCTGTCCCCGTTGTTCTGGCTGCAAAACACTATAAAGTTCCTGTTATCATCCATGAGTCTGATATGACCCCGGGACTGGCAAATAAAATCTGTATCCCAGCCGCAAAAAAAGTCTGCTGCAATTTTCCCGAAACACTCAGCTTCCTTCCCAAGGAGAAGGCTGTGCTTACCGGTTCCCCTATCAGGAAAGAGCTGCTCACCGGTGACCGCCTTGCAGGACTTCAGTATGCGGGTCTTTCTGCTAACCGCCCCGTCATTCTGGTCATCGGCGGAAGTCTGGGCTCTGTCACCGTAAATCATGCAGTCCGCAGTATTCTGCCCCGGCTTTTATCCCAGTTTCAGGTGATACATATATGCGGAAAAGGTAATCTCGACGAAAGCCTGACAGGATTATCCGGATATGTTCAGTATGAATACGTCGATAAACCTCTGCGCCATCTGTTCGCTGCCTCGGATCTGGTTATATCCAGGGCAGGTGCAAACTCTATCTGCGAAATTCTGGCTCTGAGAAAACCTAACATTCTGATTCCTCTTTCTGCCGCTGCCAGCCGCGGAGATCAGATTCTGAATGCAAAATCTTTTGCCAAACAGGGCTTCAGCGCTGTTTTGGAAGAGGAGGTTCTGACACCTGATACACTCTTCCAGGCAGTTTCCGAAACCTATAAAAATCGTCAGTCCTTTATCAATGCGATGGAGACAAGCACATTAAACAATGCTGTAGAAACCATTATGGATCTGATTCATGACTGCATGAATTAGATTGAATGTCAAAGATCGCCTTATTCTCAAGGAGCCTTTTCAGCTCCTGCCTGGCCCGGAAGATGCGGGAACGGCATACCGTTTCCGCAATTCCCAGGATCTGACTCGTATCTTTGATTGTTCTGCCCTCCAGAACATAAAGAATGAGAACGTCACGCCAGTCCTTTTTCATCCCGTCCATCAGATCCCTGATTTGCCTGTAAATGTCATTTTCCATCACATAATGAAGCGTATCCTTATCCAGAAGCTTTTCAAGCGCTGATACTATTTCAATATGCTCGTAAGTGCCGAATGAGCTGCATCGTTTATTTTTTCTGCAATAGTCAATCCATCTGCACCTGAGTATCATGGTAAGAAGAACACGCTTCTGCCTGTCACCAAATTCCAGAGAATATCTGGAATAATATTCCAGAAATGTCTCGTGAACCATATCCTCAATATAATCACAGTCCACGCCAATCTTCACAGCATACTTCTTCAACGGTATCAGATAGTTTTCATATAGAGCCCGCAACAGTTCAGCATCCCTCTGTTGCATACGTTCTCCTATGCGTCCATCTCAGACTTGAGCATGCCGCTTATCTTCGTCAGCTCCTCCTGTTCCATCTTTCCAGGTTTCCAGGCTACCATTTCCGGCCCATTCTCATATCTTGGAATCACATGGACATGGAAATGAAAGACGGTCTGACCTGCGGCCTCTCCATTGTTCTGAACAACATTAAATCCGGCGCATCCCAGCGTCTTCTTCATCGCCTTTCCAAGTCTTCCGGCAAGCGGAAGAATTTTTGCTGCAACTGCATCATCCAGCTCACACAGATCCCTGTAATGCTGCTTAGGAAGAATCAGGGAATGGCCCCTTGAGGCAGGACCGAGATCCAGTATCACCCTGAAATCACCATCCTCATAAACCGTAGCGGACGGAATCTCTCCATTCGCTATCTTGCAAAAAATACACTCTTTCTCTACCATTGGAACCACTCCTTTTCTGACTTACTTAATAATGTCTGTATATTTTTTCTTGGAAACCCAAACATAAAATGGTATTCCCAGCAAAATTCCAACTAACAGGCCTCCCACATGAGCCGCATTGTCCACACCGGAACTGGTAAATCCCAGGTACAGTGTAAAAAAAGCCATCACTGCAAGCTGTCCGCTGCTCAAATCTCCCAGCCTTCCTCTATTCATGAAAACAATCCACATCAGTCCGCCCACAACGCCAAAAATAGCGCCCGACGCACCTGCTGACATGGTATACCAATCACCCATCTTCAGATCAAATATCAGGGAAACAATATTAGCCCCTAATCCACAGAGCAGGTAAAATAAAAGATACCTGACCCCTCCCAAAATCTGCTCCAGCCTGTCACCCAATATGAACAGAACAAGCATATTATTCAGAAGATGCCTGATACTAAAATGCAGAAATACAGAGGTAATTAAACGGTAATATTCTCCATTTTCTACCACAAGAACAGGAATTACGGCTCCATTTTCATAAATCCATTCCTTGTCTGTCAGAAAGCTAAAAACATCCGGGAGGAGAAAAATAATGATATTAATTATGATAATAGCTCCATTTACCCGTGATATTCTTTCAAACCTATTCATCTATTAAAACATCCCTTTAAATTTCCTGATTACAGCCGCCATCCGTTCCATTAAAATTTTTATTCTCAACTTTAAACCTCAGCATCAGTGAACTACCCATTGTCTAAAGCCAATGGGCTTCCTGCTTCATCGACCTCGTAACCTACTATCTCCACAGGCGTTAATTCGGGCAGTCCCTGCCCTATATATTTCTTTATGCTATTCGCCGTAATCCTTCTGCCAGTATATTTTTTGCGGCATTGATGTCTCTGTCATGTTCTGCTCCACATTCCGGACATATCCACGTTCTCACTGACAAATCTTTTATATCCGGATTCTGATACCCACAAACAGAACATATTTGACTACTGGCATAAAATGTATCTATTTTGATATATTTCCTGCCATTCCATTTTGCCTTATACTCTAACTGTCTCGTCAGCTCGTACCACGATACATCACTTATGGCTTTTGCCAGATGATGATTCTTTACCATATTTTTTATCTGTAAATTTTCTGAAACTACCACTTGGTTTTCGCTGATAATTTCATGTGAAACTTTATGCAGATAATCTTTTCTGGTATTTGTTATTTTCTCATGGCATAATGCTATTTTTTTCTTGATTTTATAGTAATTTTTACTTCTCTTTTCTTTATGTGACAGTTGCCTTTGTAGCTTTACCAGTTGTCTTTCGTATTTCCTTATGATTTTTGGATTCTCATATATCTTACCATCGGAAGTAATGCATAAATCTTTGATTCCTAAATCTATTCCTATGCTATCCTTTGTATGTGCCAGTTCCTTATGCTCAGTTTCTACAAGTATGGACACATAATATTTTCCACTAGGAACCCGCGAAACTGTCGCTGACTTAATCTGTCCTCTAAAATCCCTGTGTAACTTTGCTTTTACATCTTTTAATTTAGGCAGTTTTACCTTACCATTCTCAAAGTCTACTGCTATATTTCCATTTGTATAATTGGTTGTATAGGATTTATGGCTGTCATGTTTGCTCTTGAATTTTGGATATCCTGCATGTTCCCTGAAAAATTTCTGATATGCAGAGTCCATGTTATAAATTGCGTTAGTCAGAGCAAATTTGTCCACTTCCTTTAGCCATTCATAGTCTTTCTTTAATTCTCTGTTACAGTAATTATTACAATCTGTTTTACTGACAGACTTTTTCTCTTTCTCATATATTTCTTTCCGATATACCAGTGTACGGTTATAAACAAAACGACAACAGCCAAATGTTTTTGCAATCTGTGTTCTCTGTTTGCTATTCGGATATATCCTGTATTTATATGCTTTTAGCATTGACTGTCATCACCTTTCTATCCCTGGTTTTCTATATATTTTCGGAGCATTTCTTCTGAAACATTTCCTACACTGCAAGCAAAATATCCGTCCGTCCAAAAAGTATGCTCTTTCCAGAAATGTTTTCGTAAATAACTTGGATATCTTTCCCAAATATGATATGTTGTATAGCTCTTCATCAGATTTACTATTTTACTAATGGACATCGTTGGTTCTGTTTCTATCATGTAATGAATATGGTCTTTATCTGTCTCCATGTATCTAATAACGGCTTTGTGCTTTTGACATATCTCATAAGAAAACTGCTTTATATCATCTGCTATTTGTTTTGGCATCAGCAATTTCTTTCTATACTTGCATACGAAAATAATATGATACTGTAACAAATACTTGTGTCTGTTTTTTGATTTCCACGTTCCCATAACACAAGTATAGCACGAGCCACCACTTTTGGCTACCTTAACCCACCGTCTAAAGCCAATGGGATTGCGGTAGCCCTATTTCAACCTCAGCAGAGGCACGCACGCCCCTTTCGTGTTTTTGACGCCTCCGGCGGAATCTAGCGCCCGGATTTCAGCAGTACATGCTGAAACCGGCATGCGCAGGTATAATGCCCGCCCTGCGGTCATTATACCATCTCGACTGGCGTCTCGATGGAACTGCTCGTCAAATGCATGCTCATGCAAGCATGGCATGCGCTTTCCTCGATATTATACCATATATTTACTGTCAATTCCATGATTATTCCTCTAAAACAATAGAAAAATACTGAAAAATTATTCTCTCTGTCGTGTAACAGAACATTGCTGAAGATGGTTCAGCTCTCCCTAAATCGGTAACTGAGCCCTGCTATCTGGACGGTATCCCCCTCTTTTACGCTTACCGTTTCATTTGCTTCCATCTTGTATCCATTTACTGTAGTTCCATTGGTAGAATTCATATCTGTAAAAATGTAAACTTTTTCTTTTTTGTCAACTCTGAGGTGAAGGCGGCTGACTGTGGGATAATTGAGCACATAGTCATTCATCTCCTCATGTTTACCTATCAGAAAGGGAACATAGGGAATCTCAATATCCTCTCTGTCTTTAGAAGAGCTTTCGAGACATGCTCTGTGGCCTTCGTATGCAGATGCCAAATCATTTAATAGCTGTGTATCTTTCTCACACTGTTTTTCCTTCTGTCCAGAGCTCTCTATATCCGGAGAGCCTTCGTCAAAAGACTGAAACAGAATTTTCCACTCGTCCTGCTCCCTCTGTCTCTCTTTTCCGCCGCTTTTGAACTCCTTTTTCCCTTCTGGCTCTGTTTCTTTTAGGCTCCTGCTTCGTATGGACCTTTTTTCTCTCCCGCACGCCTCTGGACATTCTTCCCTGCCGCTCTCCCGTGAGCCCCAGTCAGGTTTTTTCTCCCTTTCCTGTTCCATAAAAAACAAATCAGACGGCTTCTGAGAAAGGGAAGGGTTTGTGCTTGTCTCTTCTGCTGCTGTCTCCGATTGTTTAAAATGAACAGATAAAACTCTCCCAACCAGATACAGCAGGGATACAATCACAAGTGGCAAAACCCCATAGTTTTTTAGCCCCGACATTCCTTTAAACAGGTAGATGAGTCCTTCCAGGAAAAGGATACCGAGAACCAGCCTAATGGGATGAAAAAATCCATTCTCTCGTTTTTTTACCTCACTGCTTTCGTTTCTTTCGGAAATCTGGTCAAACATAGGCTCCCTGTTCTTTTTCCATATCTTTCCCTGATGTTCTCTCCCGGTATCTGTACTTTTCCCCTGGCACTCTGCCCCGTCATGATTCCCGCTCTCACCATCCCCTTCTCTTTGAATATCTCTGAAAGACCTGCAGGAGCTGTCTCTGTTTCCTCGATCTATTCGTTCCCGGTTTTCAGGTGCATCCCATTTGTCCCAGGCTTCTTTCCTATCTTCTTTCGCTGAAGCCCCGGCCATCTCCCATCTGTTTTTTCCTCTCTCAACTCCTGACAGATATTTCAGAAGATCTTCCATCCCATAATTTTCTTTGAGGCTCTCATGGTAGAGCCCATAGGCCAGGACAACACTCCTGTGATCCTGATGGTTAACCTTCTCAAGAATATATTGGAGCAGTTGTGTAAAAGCATCCGGAAAGCTCTGGCTGTATCCCGGAAGCAGGCAGAAAAATACCGCGAAATCCTCCGGTTCTACGTAAATATAGTCTGGCTCCAGAAGAATCTGCTCTTCTTTCAGAAGATATTCCTCTGTACGGCGCAGCATTCCAGCTGCAGAGAGCAGGATGGCCCGAATTTCGTCATAGGATATAAGTCTTCCTTCCAGAAGCCTTGACAGAGGCTGCTTTGAAGTTATCTCATAGCAGTATACATCCCCTTCCTCCGTATGCTTCTGGCGGAATTTTAAGAGCCCCTCAATATTGTTTTCTGAAAGCATTTTTCCCACATAGCTGTCTGCCTGAAGCTCAGGATCACTTAAAATCATGTAATTGTGGTTCATTTCTCTTCGGTAGCTTACCCTCAACTGCTCCACATTTCCACCTCCCGCTCTGCACGCAGACAGAATCGTTTTCTGCTTTTTGCAGTTATTTTATTTTTCCCTCTCTTTATTATTTCGCTCTTTTTTCATTGGCATAAGAATCAGCATTTTCCTCCGTTTCGCTGACAATCTCCCTCACAGGAAAAATCATGCTACGGAACTGATTCGCAACCGTCGCAGAGTAAACACCCCTTATATACCGATCGCTCTCACGATTCTCAGAAACTTCTGAGGTTCAAATCGTTTAATACTCACTGTTCCTTCCTCCTGACCCTGTGTATTTGTAAAGACTCCTGTCAAATTTTCTCCCTTTTTTTCTATACTGATAGAACTTCCCCCTAAGCGGTAATACGAGCGGAGGGCCCTGTTTGCCCACTCCTCACTCTCTCTTATGGAACTTTCTCTATCTGTACCTGTCTGTGCCATCTCTGCTGCATCCATAAGAATCAGCATACCGGCTGTCCTTTCATGCACCCGAAAACCCTCTCCCAGAATAGCAGCACAGGTAAACAGTACCACCGCCATCACTATAGAAGCCTCCACTGTAACGGATGCCTGAAGTCCTGTTCTCCTCTTTCCTTCTGTTCCCTGTCTCTTTATCTTCTTCATCCCATTTCTCCTGTTCTGCGTTTCTTCATCCCAGAGATTCTCCTGTTTCCCAAAAGGAAAAATCTCAAATCACAGCCATAAAAGCGAAAAGTCCCTTTTTTTCTCATTTATACGAGCCCGGATGGAATAAATATTTGCAGGATCACTGCTGCCGGAATAAGAAACGGCAGAAAGGGAAGTCTTATATCCTTTACTTTTTTTCCAGCGCAGAATCCCCAGATGAGCATTCCAAGTCCCCATGCGCTGCAAAACAAAAGACCGCAGAACAGCAGCGCCAGGCACTTCCAGAATCCTAAATACAATCCTGAAACGAGAAAGAACAATCCGTCTCCCTTTCCAACCGCGCCTTTGGTACAATATGATATGATCAAAAGACCTGTCCCTGGAAGAAGTGAAGCCGCCTGACCGAACAGCTTTCTAAACACCTGTTCTCCCTCTTTCCATCCCCCTGTCCCGAGATCTCCTGCCGCCCATATAACTCCTGCCGCTGCAGCGACCACAAAAAAGATCAGCGGTATTTCCTTTTCTTTTAAATCTTTCCATGCGCATGCGCACAGAAAAACAGCAAATACTGCCTTCATGTCTTATTTCCTCCACAGTAGGAGCAGGCTCCCAGATGTTCTGCCTGGCTCAGGGGAACTTCTCTCACATAGCTTACCACAGACGGGCAGTCCGTCCGGCTGTGATAATGGGAGCCGTTTGGCATAATATAAACGGTATCTCCCGCGCCGCAGGCTTTTCCACACACGCTGCACGAGTAATATTTCCCTCCCGACTGATTTCTCAGGTTTTCTATACTTTCATAGGAGACAGCACGAAACTCATTAGTCAGATAATGGCATTTTCTCGAGAGATGATAGCGCCCCATGGAAGAGCCGATATATACCATCACTTCCTCTGTTTTTTCTGTTTCCTTACCTCGGTTTCTGTCACCCTCACTGCCAATCCATGCTCTTCTGGCTGTCCTGGACGACGCCTGTATTCTGCTGATATGAAAGACAGAAAATGGAATTTTTAAATCGTATTCTGCCGCAAGGATGATATTTTCCCCGTCTTCCATCAGGGATGCCTCTGTGATCCTCAGATTTTCAATTCTTCCTTTTCCTGCAATCCCCTCTATTTTTTCTCTTAAATACGCTCTGACAGCCATTCCGGCTAAAAGGCCGGAAAGCTCTTTTTCCCAGTTTTCACTCTCCTCTAAAACCGTGTCATCTCCCTGATCCAGCCTGTAGAGAATATAGGCATACTGACTCATCTCTCTGGCTGTCACTTCAAGAACAGTCTGAACCTTCTGCCTGGTTCTCAGCATTTCCATTGGCATCATCATACACACTGAAAAAAGTACAAACAGGGTGAGTCCCAGAGCGGCTTCTACTGTAAGGCTCCCTGATACAGTTTTTCTTCTCTTTCCCATCTTAAATGTCATTCTCCATACCCCCTCCTGCTCTCTGCACGCCCGGATTTCTGCAATCACTGCAGTCAGACTGTTTAAATGAAAATTATCTGTATCTGAACCATTGTACCTGGAGAGGTCTTACAAACATTCAAAGAGGGAGGGGGTATGGAGAATAACCTCTAACTGCTTGCTCCTAATATTTTTTTGCTGCTCTCTTTCTGACTGTGGAAACTGTACCCTTAGCTGTACACTCTGCCTCCACACTGACTGCACATCGATTCATTCTGAAACTCTCCTGGGTACCTGACAGATTATACTGGATGAGATCCATCATGCGTTCATTTCTCTGAATTCTGTCCTGAATCAGCAGAAATCCTTTTAGATAATCTCCATAATCAGGACCGTCTTTTCCACCGCCTTCTGAAATTTTTTCCTTTTTATCCACAAAATTGAAAATCTCATCCAGATTCAGCCTCCAGTCTTCTTTTCCCTTAATCAGCGGAACTCCTTCCCCCTGAAGCAGCGCTCTCACATCCTCCACTGACTCAGCAAATGCCCATACTCCCATAATAAAAAATGCCGCTATATCTGCAATGGGTGTCACACCGGCAGCCCCTGTCAGCGCCAAGGCCAAAAGTCTTGCCTCTTCCCGTTTTTCACTGTCACCTAAAATATGAATCAAGTTCATTCCCTCTCTGACCGCCAGAAGTTTTTTGACTGTCTGGCTCAAATTCTCCCTATCCTTCCTTTTTCCGTTAATGATATATTCCTGTTCATAGAAAAGCTGTCTTTTCTGTTCTCCTTCCTGCTGCTCGTTTTCATATCTCGGAAAATGGACCTCCACATATTTATTTATGAGAGCTCTGTCAATAAGCCCTTTGGCACTTACAGAATCAAGTCCCATTTTATATCCGTCTTTTCCTCCTGAGGGCAGTTCTCCCATTTTCATTTCTCTTTCAGATATCTCTGCTCCTTTCGGAAGCACAAAGTCAAGCAGATCCATTTTTGCCATATTGTTTATTTTTTGGAGGATTCCCAGTCTCTGTCTGTCCTCAATTCCTGCCTGGTAACCTGGGGTGGGAATGCGGCATCGATTCAGGCTGCTGCGCACATTCTTCCAGAGTTTCTCCTCATCCAGCTCGTCGTCCTCGTCATCCCCTTCCCATGAATCAATGTACTCCTTAACTTCCACAGCTCTCTCTATGGACTCCTCCACAATCTCCCTGTTTTTCTGTGTCTCTTCTGCAATCCGCTCTACTTCCAGTCTCCTCTCCCCTTCTGCATCTGTATAAGAGCGATAGGAATCCATCTGGCCTTTCAGGGCCTCCCACGCTGTCTCGCCTATCTCTTCCCGCTTCTGCTCTGCCTTCCGTTCTGATTCATCCAGCTCTTTTTTGAAAAGTTCCGCTGTCAGCTCATATTTTTCCATTAGGGCAGGGATCCGCTCCATCTCCCCGGCCATTTTTTCTGCTGTCTTTATAAAAGCAGTCCCCCGGCACTCGCCAAGCTCGTCTCTGCACTCATCTAACATCTCCTGCTGCCTCCCAAGGGAATTTTGAATCTCCTCCAAGATCTCCTCCAGCCGAAATGCCTGTTCTGAGTGAATCTGGTAGCTTTCCTTTACGGCATGAATCCCATCAGACGCTCGCATCACCTCTGAAAACTCTGTCAGCGATGCCTCATCTCCCAGATCTGTGAAAATACCGAATTTCATATAATCGAGAATTTCCTCCTCCAGCGGACTTCCTCCGTCCTCTGTCACCAGTACCTCATCTTTGATCTGCGTATTCTCATTTCTCAGCCCATAGACCGAATCACATTCCAGATATTGATTCAGATACTCAGAAAATTCATCTGCCAGGGCTTCCTTCCCCTCTGTTTCAAGAAGCAGCAGATGGTACCTCTCCCAGGCTTCTCTGTGATATTTGCTCATAAGAGAATCGAGAGAGGAGTTCATGGCAGTCTGAAGATACCAGCCGGAACCTGCCAGACGGGCAGAATGGAGAAGTGCGCACATAATCGATATCATGCAGAGCAGAATCATGCTCAAAAACACTGTGACGCTTCCATTCAGAGCCCTGGGGCTTTGTTTTCCGACACCCTTATCCGATCTGTTTTCCTTCCTCTCTCCCATAATTCTCATACTGAATCTGGAATCTCCCTCCTGCCTAATCACTTATACACTTCTTTTGACTGACTGTTGATTTCTTTAAAAATTGTCTCCAGAAGCTTATTAATCTGCTCTTTAAAAATGATCACCAAACCGATCAGAACCACGAGGATCAGCACAATTTCAATGACTCCCACTCCGCTCTCATCCTCCCAGAACGCCGCGGCTTCCCTCTTTACCATCTGCGGCAGACCATCGGATTTTAATTTTCTTTCTCTTTGAACCCCTGTGTCTTTCATCCTTCTTCTCCTTTCACAATATAGCTCTCTCCATCCTCTTACTTACATCCAGATTTTTGTGCGATATGCTTCCCCTGCCCTCTTCCTTCTCTGTTGTCCGGGTATGGATTTTGCAGTTTTTTAAGGTACCTTTTCTCTTTATCTGAGCCTGCTCTTTTTGAACTTTTCCGATTGTTCAGCTAAATTCCAAATGCCAGAAATGCAGGCACAGACACCATTACCATAACCACCATAAGCATCATAAACAGCGGAAGCAAAAGCTTCGTTCCTTTCTCCTCTCCGGCTCTTCTTGCAGCTTCCTTGCGCTCCTCAAATGCAGATTCCATCTCTTCTTCCAGGCTTTTTAAAAGACTTCCTGAACCGTTTTTTACATACTGTGTCATCAGACCGGCCAGTTTTCTGTAAGATCTGAGCCCGCAGCTTCTCCCGAATTCTCCATAAGCTTTCAGCTCCGGCATTCCCTGATTCATAGCACTCACAGAGGCTGCAATCTCCTCATAGCCAGCCCTCCTTCTGCTGCCGGGAAGTTCAAGCCCTTCTCGGTATTCCTCTGCCAGCCGCTCCCAGGCTTTCCTGACCGGCAGCCCTGCATTCAGATAAACACATAAGCCAGAAACAATATCCGAGTAATCAAACAGCAGCTCTCTGTTCCTCTTTTTCTGTTCCTCCCTCTGCCTGGCAGTCTTCTGAAATTCCAAAGCCACAGCAGCAGCTGTTCCCAAAACCAGAAACAGGACTCTGTCATATTCCGGCTCATTTTTGTAATAAAGCCGTTTTCCGTCCAGCTCTTCCGGCAGTTTCACTTTCTCTGCGAATCTTTGCTCCTCATCCAGCTTTTCAATTCTTTTCGACAGCAGTGCCAGGAGTTTTTCCTCCTCCGTCTGCTCAGGCAGCTTCAGAGTGACAGGAATCTCATAGGTTTTCTCATACTCTCCTGCCTCAAATGTCACGAAAAGAGACGTTTTTGCACAGTCAGTCTTCTCTGTTTCAAGCAAATCTTCCAGCGTCCCCAGATTGATTTCACCGCTGGAGCTTACCAGCTCTGGATTCTCAGCCTCCCATCTCATGCCCATTCCCATACTGTCCAGCCAGGAGGGCAGGCTTAACGGATGAGATACCTGTTCCAGCGATTCATTTTCTCCAAGCATAAGCTGTCTGGCCTCCTCCAGTGCCAGATCAAACTGTATGCGCGCCTCCTCTCTGCTGTACTGCCTCTCTGCAAGGCTGATCGGGAGCTTCAGCTCATCCTCCGACAGACCTTCTACCAGAACTGTGCCCTCCCGTTCTCCCTGCCCGTAGGAATTTCTCTCTATCATAGTTCCATTTATTAAAAATTCTGAGTCAGTTTTTGTCATGGGATATGCGATAAAAAGCAGGATTCCAGCTGCCAGGCAGACTGCCTGTTTCTTTCTGCGCTCTGAGTCAGCGTCCTTTCTTTCCCCGTTTTCCTCTTTCTTAATTCTCCCTCTGTTCTGCCCTCCTGTGCTTTCCTGTTTCCTATGTCCTCTCTCCCACCTGACAATGCTCTCTTTCCTGTCTGGCCTCCCTGCCGCCTTCCAACTAAATTTCAATTTCCAACATCCTCCCAGCCAGGACGTACGCCCCCGCATACACAGCCAGACATACGGTCATCACGATCCTTCCAGCAGTTGTCTCATACATGGAATCAAAAAATCCGGGCGAGGTCACATCGACATAGAGAACTATCAATATCGGCAGCAGATTCATAATCTTCTGTTCAAACTGCTTTTGGGCCGTCATTGTCCGGATCTCCTCCTGAACCTGCAGCTTTCCCCCTATGATCTCTGCTATGTGAGAAATCACAGCTCCCATTCTCCCTCCATTTCGTCTGGCAGACCTGAGAATCAGCGCAAAGCTTCTGATTTCCTCCACACCGCTTCGATCGGCAAAATCGCTCCACAGCTCCTCCAGTGTGCGGTTCAGGGAAAGCTGTCTTCTCATGTCAGAGAATTCATCGGCCATCATTGCCCGTTCTCCGTAAAGCTCCCTGAGCTGTATCTCCGCCTGGGAAAAGGAATTTTCCATGGAATAACCGGCAGCCAGAGAAGAGGAGAGCATGAGGACTGCCTCCTTAAACTGGCGTTTCAGCTCCTCCTTTCTGCGCTTTTTCAGCTCCCTTTTTTTGTACAGCGGATAAAGAATTCCAGCCGGAAGAAACAGGAAGAAAACAGCCGCGTTTCTGTAAAATACATAGGAAACTGCTGCGCACGCACAGATTCCCTGCCCTGCATAGAGAAGCCACTCTGAGCAGGAAAGGATATACCTGTCATAGAGAAAGGCCCCTTTTTCGCCTCTGTCACAGCTTTTCCCCGGCCAGTTCCAGCTTCTGCCGATCCTGAAGCTCACCAACCTTTTCCAGACATCCCCTGACCCCCTCATTTTCTTTTCCTTTTTCTTCCTTTCTCTCCCTGAACTGAAAAAGTGGATGAAGGGTAATTTCCCCATGTTCAATTCCTGTCACCTCCGCTATCTCCAGGACTCTCCTGCTTCTGTCTCTCAGTCTCCCCAGATGGATCAGAATATCAATCGCAGACGCGATCTGGCTTCTTATGGCAGACAGCGGAAGCTCAGCCCCCATAAGAACCATGGTTTCCAGTCTCAGAAGCATATCTCTGCTGCTGTTTCCATGTCCGGTCGAGATTGAGCCGGAATGGCCGGTGTTCATGCTCTGCAGCATTTCAAGGGCTTCTGCGCCTCGCACCTCCCCCACCAGAATCCGATCCGGCCGCATTCTCAGGCTTGCCCTTATCAGATCCCTGATTGAAATTTCGCGGCTTCCCTCATGGTTTGACGCTCTTGTCTCCAGCCTTACAAGGTTTGGAATATGGGTAATCTGAAGCTCTGCCGAATCCTCAATGGTGATCAGTCGCTCGCTCTCAGGAATAAATTCAGAAAGGGCATTTAAAAAGGTGGTCTTGCCAGATCCCGTTCCTCCGCTAATAAAAAGGTTATAGCCTGATGCTACCAGCTTTTTCAGAAAACCGGCCGCCTCCTCTGTAATGCTTCCCAGCCGGATCAGGTGCTCCATCGTAATAGGCTCCGGGAATTTTCTGATAGTAAGAACCGGGCCGTTCAGCGCCACCGGAGGCAGCACCACATGAACTCTCGAACCGTCATCCAGTCTGGCATCCGCAATCGGTGACGATGCGTTCACTGTTCTGTTTACACGGCTCACAATCTGCTGGATCAAATCCTCCAGCTGTTCCTGGCTCTCGAATGTCCTCTCCCATCTTCTGATTTTTCCCTGGCTCTCCACAAAGACAGAATCCGGCCCATTCACCATAATTTCTGTGATCCCAGGATCGTCCACCAGCTCCTGGAGAATGTCCAGCTTTCTGAATGAATTGTAAAGCTCTGCTCTAAGACGGAGCCTCTCTCTCAGAGGCAGATACTCCCTCTCGCCCTCCTCACTGATAAAGGAATCGATCAGACCGGTAAGCTCTTCCTCCTCCACCTGCCTTCTTCCCTCAAGCTCCCTCTGAAGCCTGGACTTAAGCCTTTTTCCCGTACTGTCCGGTTCTCTTCTTTCTTTCCATTCATCACCGCCCCCGGAAACGGCCTGGCAGCGCTCTTCCCCTCCCTCTTTTCTTCCCGATACAAAGCCCGTATGCTGTCCCTTCTTTCCCTCTGCCTGTCTGTCCTGCCTCTTCCTTTTCTTTCACAGTGGAGGATCCGCCCTAGAAGTCAATTTCCTGGCGGTTTCCTCCTCTTAGAAGCCTCCTCACATAATCCCCCAGCTCACTCCATAAAAGCTGCTCGATGTAATTTTCCTTTTTTCCAAAGTTCCTGTGATAGGGAAGCTTCAGTTTCCTGACCTTGTCCATAACCTCTCTTTTCCCCACCCTGCCCAGATAATCTTCAAACTCCTGGATTTTAGCCGCTGAAATACTGTCCTCCTTTACAGGCATATAGATAACCTGGCACACAGATAAAAGCGGAGCTGCCTGATGCCCGTAATTTCCCACGTCGATAATCATGATCTCATAGCCGCTCTCTGCCGCCAGGCGCTGGATCATATCCGCCATATCCGAGGAGGAGACCTGAGAAAGATCCTCCGGGTATCTCACTGGAGGAATATAATCCATATTTCCAATGGAATGTACAATTCCGCTGAGCCTTAGAAGATTAAAATTTCCCTGTCCGAAGTAGTAGAGGACGTCTGACAGATCATTTTTGTATTCTTCCCCCGTCATAGCCGCCATCCCTGAATAATCCTCCAGCGTAATGTAGAGGACTCTCCTGTCAGAAGCCATAAGCTGGCCCATCGTCAGGGCAAACGATGTTTTCAGGCATCTTCCCACTGGTGAGTATACCCCGATAATCCTGGCAGGCGTACCCGATTCGGCGGAATAGATTTCCTTTGTTCTCTCACTGTAGCAGGCTATCACTTCCCTGATTATTCCGGCACTCGACTGGTACTTATAGACGGAGGGATATTCATAATCTGCATCCGTCCCCTCCCCTTCTGTCAGAGAGACGACTCTGCTGATCCCCAGCTGCCTTATTTCCTCCTGACCTACCTGACTGTTTATGAGAAGAAGCTCTACCTGATGCTCCTTCACATAATTTTTCAGGCGCTCCATGGAAGTGAAGGCCATCACCGTAAATGGTATGTTTTCCCTCTGGTTTGCCACTTCTGCAAACCTCTGTGCATAAAACGGATCTACGTCATATACAGCCAGAATCCGCTTCATCCTATGCCCCCTCTCATCAAAAAAGCAGTCATGCCTGCCCAGAGAAACGGCCCTATACGCAAAACTTCCCATGAATCTGCTTCCAGACTGCTGTAGGGCGTTCTCATCCCCGTTTCCAGAAGGCCTTGTACATAGCTAAAAAAACAGGCAAATCTCTCTTTCAGGGCTTTTCGTCTCACCATGCTGTACACAGACCATATCCCCGCCAGCACAAATGCACACCCCACCACCTGAAACCATTCCCGGCTGCTTAAAAAGGCGGGAATGGCAGAAATGACCTTGATATCACCTGCCCCCATCATCCGCAGCCAGAACAGAGGGTAAAATGCCAGAAGAACCAGACAGCAGGCAGCAAGGGCTTTTCCAGCAGAGACAATCCCCCCTGTCATAAACAGATAGCCGCAGCCTGAAAGAAGGATCATAACTGAAAGGCAGTTGGGAATTTTCCCATCTCTGAAATCACACAGACATACAGCTGTCAAAAATGCGTGCAGAATCCACTTTATCTCCTCCCCATCTTTTCACCTCCTCCCACAGATTTTCTCATTTTTCCCCTGAGCCTTCTTCCCCGATTTTCCTTCTCTGTCCGGCCATAACCCTTCCCGTCTAAGGGGGCCTTAACTGCGGACAGATATTTTAAGGAAATCCCCCACAGACATCCATTTATTTGAATGTGCCAGCTCAAAACGGGACATCCAAGCCCAGCTTCAGAGCTGGTTAGAAGATAAAATTTTGCGATAATACCATTTCCCAGATTTTCAGCGAAAATGCTGAATGGATTTTTCTCATAACAGACTTTCGTAAAGATATAGACGCGCGCAGCTCTCTAAAATGGCAAAGATATGATGCTGCAGAAGCACGGAAACCAGCACATTCGAGCTTTCACAATCATCAAACGGCAGTGCCTCCGAAGCTGTCTCCTGCTTCTGTAAATGTAACCTCATTATGTCATGCAGTTCTAAAATGTCAAGCGAAATTTTCCCACTTTATATTGTAATTTCTGCTAAAAATAGGCCTGTTTTTTTGTGCATATTTCAGGCCAGTTAAAACTGTTACCCACTCCTCGGGAAGCACTGAAACAGCCCTAAGAAATGAAACAGGCGCATCCTCTCCCTTCAAAAAGAAGATGCGCCTGTCCTATGTTCTCGATATCTATTTTTCTCCAAATGCAGCTCTGTAGTCAGCCTGGAATTTCACAATTCCCTGATCGGTCAGAGGATGGTGAAGCATCTGCTCAAGCACCTTATAGGGAACGGTGGCGATGTCTGCCCCTGCCTGTGCACACTGTGTCACATGCATGGTTGTACGGATGCTGGCGGCAATTACTTCTGTCTCAATTCCGTGGGTTTCAAAAATATCCATAATCGTTTCAATGAGCTCCACACCCGGCTCTGAGATATCGTCCAGCCTTCCCACAAACGGCGACACGTAGGCTGCTCCTGCTCTCGCTGCCAGCAGCGCCTGATTTGCCGAGAAAATAAGTGTTACATTTACCTTAATTCCTTCTGAAGAAAGCACCTTTGTAGCCTTCAGTCCTTCCGCTGTCATAGGAATTTTCACTACCATGTTGGGGTGGATGGCTGCGATTTCGCGTCCCTCACGAATCATCCCTTCTGCATCAGTTGTGAAGGCATTTACCTCCCCGCTGATCGGCCCGTCGACGATAGAAGCAATCTCCTCGATTACCTGCTTAAAATCACGTCCCTCCTTGGCAATCAAAGATGGGTTTGTCGTAACTCCGCAGATAATCCCCATGTCATTGGCCTTTCTGATCTCATCCACATTAGCCGTGTCAATAAAAAATTTCATACCTTTCTCCTTTCACCGGACTCTCATCAAATGCTTTCACGCATAGATTTATTCTATCACATTCACACTCATTTGCAATATAAACCGAAGTTGTATTTTCTCTTCCCCATTGACTTTTTCTTCTTACAGGTGTTAAAATATTCCTATATTAGTTCATTTTTTTAAACCAATACTTTCAGTAAATTTGCAGACCAAATTTTTTAACTTTTTATCGCCATACAGGCGCAAAGGAGGTGTGATGTTCTGACAGAGGCAGAAGATTTAAAAAAACAATTTCACCAGTGCATGCCCTTCTTCATAGCGCTGGGCGACGAAATACGTCTCACAATCGTGGAGGTGCTGACGGAAGCCGCCTCTAAAAACTGCAGCGGAGATTTTTCCCGGGAAAATATGAGCCGGCACGGCCTGAATGTGAAGGAAATCACAGAGTATACAAGCCTCTCAAGGCCTGCTGTCTCCCACCATCTGAAAATTTTAAAAGAGGCTGGACTTATCGATATCAGGCGCTCGGGGACCTGCAATTACTACTATCTCACAATCTCCGAGGCCACAGCTGAGCTCATCGGTCTGGGCCGCAGGCTCCAGTCCTTCCTCGGCATAAAGTCCCCTGACTAGGGACTGACTTTCCTTTTCCTTTTTTTAACAATTTATCCTTTTATCTGAACTGCTGCACGTTTCTGCACATATTTTTTCTTTTTTCCAGCCATACTAGGCTTCAAAGGAGGAAAAATACATGATTAAGACAAAAACAAAACAGGAAGCAAAGGCCGGAGGAAAGCCTACTGCGATGACTGTGAAGGATGAGCTGCGCCGGATCATGGCCGAAATGGACTGCGCCAGAAATCACTTTGATCAGGCAGTTGATCCGGTGCTTATCGACTGCTATATTTACGAGATCAACGCAGCCCAGCTGCGTTATCAGTTTCTCCTGCGACGAATTAAAAGCCAGGAACTTTAGAAGAGCTTTCATCTCTTATCAAAGCTGGCTCACAGGGGGACACTGATTATCCAAACAAAAACTATGGCATTGGCAGGACTGTTACCGGATGCCGGATTCTTTCATGTCCTGCAGGCCTGTATTTCAGGGGGAACTTAGTTATGAACACAACAACAGATACCAAATCTTTTGGCAAGGACCAGTACATGAAAAAAACGGCCGGGCAAAAGACAAAAACTTCAAAAGCAGGAATGGGATTTTTTGGTGAACTCGACCTCTACCTGTTCGGTGAGGGACGCCATTACCGTCTCTATGAAAAGATGGGAGCCCACCCTTACACCTACCGGAAAAAAGCCGGCATGCACTTTGCCGTATGGGCGCCTCACGCACAGTCCGTAAGCGTAGTAGGGGATTTCAACGGATGGAATCCCGAAAAAAATCCCATGAAAAATATCAATGGACAGGGAATTTATGAGGCCTTTGTGCCTGATTTAAAGGAGGGCGAGCTCTATAAATACGCTGTCACCACCCAAACGGGCTCTCTGCTCTTAAAATCCGATCCCTTTGCCTTCAGCGCCGAATACCGGCCGGGAACTGCCTCTGTAACTTCTGACATTACAGGCTTTTCCTGGAGCGACTCCGCCTGGATGGAAAAGAGGAAGCAGACAGACCCTGTCAAGGCTCCCCTCGCAATCTACGAGGTGCATCTGGGGTCCTGGCGAAAAACCATCCGTCCGGAGCGGGACAACTGCTATACATACAGGGAGGCAGCCAAGGCCCTTGCAGACTATGTAAAGCATATGGGCTATACCCATGTGGAGCTTATGGGGATCGCAGAGCACCCCTTTGACGGCTCCTGGGGCTATCAGGTGACCGGCTATTATGCTCCCACCTCCCGCTACGGTGCTCCCAAGGATTTCATGTACCTTGTAAATTATCTCCATAAAAAAGGAATCGGCGTTATTTTAGACTGGGTTCCCGCCCATTTTCCCAGGGACGCCCACGGGCTTGCTGATTTTGACGGGGAACCCCTCTATGAGTACGCAGATCCCCGCAAGGGAGAGCATCCCGACTGGGGTACAAAGGTATTTGATTACGGAAAGAACGAGGTCAAAAATTTCCTGATCGCCAACGCCCTCTACTGGATCGAGCAGTACCACATAGACGGACTGAGGGTGGATGCAGTGGCATCCATGCTCTATCTGGATTACGGCAGAAAGGACGGGGAGTGGGTTGCCAACCAGTACGGCGGCAATCAGAATCTGGAAGCCATCGAATTTTTCAAGCATTTAAACAGTGTTCTGACAGGGAGAAAGGACGGCTGCATGATTATCGCCGAGGAGTCCACAGCCTGGCCGAAGGTCACGCACCGGCCGGAGGATGACGGACTTGGCTTTACCTTCAAGTGGAACATGGGCTGGATGCACGATTTCCTGGAATACATGAAGCTGGATCCCATTTACAGGAAATTTAACCACAACCACATGACCTTCGGGCTTACCTACTCCACCAGTGAAAACTTCATCCTCGTTCTCTCCCACGATGAGGTTGTCCATTTAAAATGCTCTATGATCAATAAGATGCCCGGCATCTACGAGGACAAATTCGCCAACCTGAAGGCAGGCTACACCTTCATGCTGGGCCATCCCGGCAAAAAGCTGCTGTTTATGGGACAGGATTTCGGCCAGTTCCACGAGTGGGATGAAAAGGTATCTCTGGACTGGTATCTGGCTGACGAACCCCTCCATGCAGATCTTCAAAGCTATGTAAGGAGCCTTCTCACCCTCTATCGGAAATACCCCTGCCTGTCCCGCCTGGACAATGACTACGCAGGCTTCCAGTGGATCAATGCCAACGACGCTGACCGAAGCATTTTCAGCTTCGTGCGCCGGGATGAAACGAAGAAGAAAAATCTCCTCTTCATCATCAATTTCACTCCGGTGGAGAGGGCGGATTACCGGGTAGGCGTGCCGAAGCGGGGCAATTTCACCCTGGTTCTGGACAGCCATCACGGATATTATGAGAAAAACGATGACGTGCACGTTTACCGCTCCAAGAAGGGAGAGTGCGACGGCCAGCCCTACTCCTTCTCTTATCCGCTTCCCCCCTACGGGACGGCCGTGTTCCGCTTTTAAGAGATGGAATATTCCCTATTCCTTCCTCTGTCCATTTTCGCTGTCTATTTCCGCTGTCTATTTCCACTTTCCCACTGTCTATGGACAGATTCAGGGCTGCCTCTTCTGCGGCGGCCCTTTTTCCTGCCCTCCGTCTTCCTTCTCCCCTTTCTTTCCTCTTGACACAGCATGTCCGCTGCAGGTATAATAACAGAAAAAAAGTTAGTAATAACTAACCATCACGTAAAGGAGGTCTTTTGCCATGTCAGGAGGAACGATTTCAACGGCTGTCATCTGTGTCATACTGGCCGTCATCTGTATTTTTTCTGTAAAGAAATACAGAAAGAAGCTCACCTCCGGCTGCTGCGGTGCAGGCGGGGAGGGAACAGTCAAAAAAAGACGGGTATCGGATCGAAACAAAGCCCATTATCCGTACACAAAAATCCTGAAAATTGACGGCATGTCCTGCGGAAACTGCGCAAACCGGGTGGAAAATGCATTAAACGCCCTTGACGGAGTCTGGGCCTCTGTGGATCTGGGAAGCCAGGAAGCCCTAGTGCGGATGAAGCAGCCCACAGACCCAGAGCTCTTAAAAAATGCCGTCAGAAAACAGGGGTACACCGTCATCCGGATAACTGATTAAAATAAGAATAATTTAGCCAGCATTGCGAGTGCTAAGATGAACATTCCTATCTGTCTGAACTGAAAGAGCGGGGCAGCCTCTCCTCCCATTCATCCAGGAGAAAAGGGGAAGTTTCTTTGTGACTTTCATCGGAACAAAAAAACTTCCCCTTTTCTCCCCACTTCCCCTCTTCCCCTACAGAAGCGCCTGATAAACCTCTCTCTTGCTGATCCCCCGATCCTTGGCCACCCGCTTCATGGCCTCTTTTTTATCCATCCCCTGTGAGAGATACAGCTCCATATGCTCCTCGACGGTCATCTCCTCAAACTCCTGCTGCTTCTCCCGGTTCACCTGGTCAAAGGATTTTCCTTCGATGACTACCACGCACTCGCCCTTAGGCTCATTCTCCTTATAAAATTCCAGAGCGCCGGAAAACGTGGTGCGAAAGGCCTCCTCATAGCGCTTTGTCAGTTCCCTGCAGACGGTGATATTCCTCTCCCCCAGAGCAGCCGCAAGCTCTGAAAGCGTCCTCACCAGATGGTGGGGAGCCTCGTAGACAATGATCGTCCTAGTCTCCTTCTTCAGCTCCTCCAGAATCCACTGCCGTTCCTTCTTATCCGCCGGCAGAAAGGCCTCAAAACAGAAACGCCTGGTGGGAAGACCGGAAATAGTCAGGGCTGTGATGCAGGCTGCAGGCCCCGGAAGAGAGGTGAGGGGAATCCCCGCCTCATGGCACTGGCGCACCAGCTCCTCCCCGGGATCGGAGATACCCGGTGTCCCCGCATCCGTCACCAGCGCCACCGTTACCCCCTTCTTCATCTGATCCACCAGGTACCTGGCCTTCTCCACCTTGTTGTACTCATGGTAGCTTGTCATAGGAGTCTTAATCTGAAAATGGTTCAGCAGCTTGATGCTGTGCCTGGTATCCTCCGCAGCGATGAGATCCACGTTTTTCAGAGTATCCAGCACCCGAAGGGTAATATCGTCCAGATTGCCGATGGGAGTGGCGCACAGGTACAACTTTCCCGTCCCTGCCTTTTGTGTCTTTTCACTCAGAAGAGCCTTGTCATCCATCTTCCGTTCCCTCCTCTTTTAATACCCGTAGATATCATAAATCTCATCCATGTAAACCCCCGGTTCCCGGTACACGATCAGCGGCTTTTCCACCTTTATCATGGAACGCCCCCCCTTCACCGCCTCTATAAGAACCATGTTGGCATCCTTGTCTACAAAGGGGTGTACGAGCTTCATCCTCTTTGGCTCCAGCTTATACTTCGTAAATGCAGTGATAATCTCAATGAGCCTGTGAGGCCTGTGCACCATATAAAACCGGCCTCCCGGCCGGAGCACCTTCGCTCCCTCCCGCACCACGTCCTCCAGGGTGCAGAGCACCTCATGGCGGGCAATGGCCTTGGGAAGATCCGGATTTTTCAGCCCGTGGCTGTCGTTCATATAGGGAGGATTTGATGTCACCACATCAAAAGAGGCAGCACCGAAAATCCGGCCTGCTTCTTTTATATCTCCTGTCACAATCTCAATTTTCCCCTCCAGGCCGTTGAGCCAAACGCTCCTTCTTGCCATCTCGGCCATGTTCTCCTGGATTTCCAGCCCAGCAAAATAGCTGCCCTCTGTCTTGGCTTCCAGAAGGATGGGGATAATCCCCGTCCCCGTTCCCAGGTCGAGAGCCCTCTCCCCCGGCTTTACCGACGCATATCCAGACAGAAGCACTGCATCCATTCCAAAGCAGAATGCCTTTTGGTTCTGGATGATCCGGTAGCCATTTCTGTGAAGATCGTCGATCCTCTCATCCTCTCTCAGTTCAATCTCTCTTTTCTCTGTATTCAAGTCCTGTCCCTTCCTGAGTCTTTCACGAAGTTTTCACCTGGATCAGTTATTGTCCAGCTTGGATTTTCCTTCCCTCTTTTCAAGGGCCTCCAGCTGCTTTAACTCCGCATCCACATTTACCTTTTCTTTTCTGCGCTTCGGTCTGAATTTCAGGCGTTTTACCGGGTATTCCCGGATCTCCTTTTCGTCCTTTCCCACTGTCACCACTACCTTTACCAGCTGGCGCAGCACACTTACGCTGTGGACCTCTCCCTTGAGGCCGTCGTCCGTCGTCACATAGTCGCCGATTCCCGGCAGCTTGCTGTTTAACTCCTCGTAGGTTTCCTCCTCATTTTTCAGACAGCACATCAGCCTGCCGCAGACGCCTGAGATCTTTGTGGGATTTAAGGACAGATTCTGTTCCTTGGCCATCTTAATAGAGACGGGGATAAACTCTGACAGGTAGGTATGGCAGCACAGGGGGCGTCCGCAGATTCCGATTCCTCCCATGATCTTCGTCTCATCTCTGACTCCGATCTGGCGAAGCTCAATCCTGGTCTTAAACACGGCAGCCAGATCCTTTACAAGCTCCCTGAAATCGATTCTGCCGTCAGCAGTAAAGTAAAAGAGCACCTTATTGTTGTCGAAGGTGTACTCCGCGTCAATGAGTTTCATCTGAAGATTGTGTTTTTTAATCTTTTCCAGACAGATGCCGAAGGCCTCTTTCTCCTTTTCCTTATTCCTACGCTCTGTCTCCTCGTCCGCTGCCGTAGCCATACGGATCACGGACTTTAAGGGCTGAACGACCTTGGACTCGTCCACCTCCCTGCTGCCGAGAACCACATGGCCAAACTCAATACCCCTGGCTGTTTCTACAATTACGTGATCTCCCGTGTTGATCTCCAATCCGGCCGGGTCGAAAAAATAAACCTTTCCCGCCGTCCGGAACCTGACACCTATTACCTTTATCATCAATCTAATTCTCCTTCATTGTTAAGAGCATAAGCTCAAGGGCGAGCTCTGTATTTACATTGGCCGCCAGCCTTGCCTTTGCCTTGTCAATGGCATTCAGAATGGTCTCAAGCCCCTCATAGGAGCTGTTCTGGCAGAGCTTGCTGACGGTTGTATATTCCTCCTTAAAAATCAGGCAGTTCATATCCTTTGTCACCTTGTACATCAAAATGTCCCTGTACCAGAGCTGCATGAAATCCAGGCACTCGTCCAGATCGAGGTTTTCCTCCTGCATCTTCTTGATGTAGTCGAGAAGCATGACAAGATCCATCTCCTTCACATGCTTTAAAAGGTTCAGAATCTCCCTGTAAAGCAGCTTAAACTCCTCTGAAGACGCCAGATGAATGGCCTTTCCCAGATTTCCTCTGGCAAATGCCGCATAGATATCCGCTTGGCTCTCCCCGATTCCCATGGATTCCATCAGATAGCTGCTGACGGTCTGATCCTTTAATGGTCTCAGCTTCAGCTTAATACACCGTGACAGGATGGTCGGCAGAAATGCCTCCTCGTTGGTGGTCATCAGAATAATCACCGCATAGGACGGCGGCTCCTCAATGGTCTTTAAAAGGGCGTTCTGAGCCTGAACCGTCATTTTCTCCGCCTCGTCCACCAGATAGATCTTGTAGGCGCTGCTGTAGGGCTTAATCTGTATGGTGTCATTGAGCTGCTCCCGTATATCGTCAACACCGATGCTGTTTGGCTTTTCATGGGTGACCCAGATCACATCCGGATGGTTCCCGCTCAGTATCTGTTTGCAGGAATGACATTCCATGCACGGTTCCTTATCACTTTTTTCACAGAGCAGCGTCATGGCAAATGCCTTAGCTAATGTCTTCCTTCCCATCCCCTGCTCGCCCGAAAGGATATACGCATGGGAAACCTTGTGGTATTCGATTGCTTTCTGAAAATGATCCTTTATCATTTCATGTCCGATAATATCTTTAAAGCCTGCCATGATTCCTCCTGAAGAAAATGTTATGCATAGAAGCTGCGCATTAAAGCCGCTGTCTCTTCTCTCACTGCCTGTGCGGCTGTCATTTCGTATCCTCCTGATACAGACTTTCGCGGTCATTATACCATCTCGACTGACGTCTCGATGGGCCGCTCGTCAAATGCATGCTCATGCAAGCATGGCATGCGCTTTCCTCGCTATTATATCACACTATCCCTTTTGAGGAAAGCGAGAATAAAAGGGAAACCCTGTTATCCTCTGGGCCAGATCGTCTAAACACTTTTCCAGCTCCCGGTTCTCATATCTGTCCTGCGCGGTGATTCCTGCTTCAGCCAGCTTTTCCTCTGAAAAATCCTCCTCGTCAGCCAGAAAACGGCGGCACAGCTCCGCATATCGCGGGCATTTCTGCTGTTTTTCCCGGTTCAGAGCCCGTTCAAGCCGTTCTCCATCCTCCACCTCAATATAGAGGGGGACTGTATTCTCCCGTCCAAAGTAGCTGCGGATACTCTGGTAGGATTCAAGCGTTCCTATCATCAGAATGTTCCCCTCCCTGAGATCAATCTGCCCGTCATCGACGGTTGCATAGCTCCAGGGGCCGTACATCGTATGATAAGTTCTCTTTTCAATCACCTTTCCCATTTCCCACATCTCCTGTAAGGAGGCCTCATCTGTAAAATGGTACTCTGCCCCCTCCTTTTCTCCCTCCCGCATAGGCCGGGTTGTATAGGGGATAATGGTTTTCAGCTCCGGAATACGTTCCAGCAGCTTTTTGTAAATGGTATCCTTTCCCGAAGCACTCTTTCCCATCACAAAGTAGATTTTCCCGTATTCGTTTCTCTCCTCTTCTCTTTGTCCTCTTCCCTGTTCTAATTCAGTTCCTGTTTTCTGCTTCATCTTATCTTTCCATCTGTCCTTCTTTACCGTTCTTTTCAACCGCTTCCCTGACTGCAGTGTCCACTGTCCCGTCCTCATAAATTCCCTCCACAGTCAGGCCCAGCCTTCTGTTGGAAAGAATCATCTGAAGCGCCTCCCTGGAAATCTCCTCACCGGGAACTATGGCCGGAACTCCTGGCGGATAGACGGTGAGAAATCCTCTGCTCACAAGTCCTGCTGCCTGCTCCAGGCGAATGCGCCTGCCAGGCCGTCTGATAGCCTCAGACATATTCATCCTCACCTCTGTATCTCTCGTCCAGGTAAAGAGCCGGCTGTCCTGCACAGCCAGCTCTGCCCCTTTTTCATCCTCCCTTTTGCTTTCCTCTGTGCCTTCCCTTTTGTTCTCTTCTGCCGCTTTTTCACATAACTCCCTGTCGATCGTACACAGAGCCTCCATCAGCCGCAAAAGTCCTTCCTCGCTGTCCATCAGGGAGGTCATAAAAATCACATACCTGTCGCAGCACATTTCCGGTTCCAGATGAAACCGTTCTCTTACCTCTGCTGCCAGCCAGGTTCCATTGTATCTTTCCCGGCCGCCGTTCTCTTCTGCAGTCTTCTCTCCAAGTTCTCTCCTGACATGGGGTCTTATGCCCACCACCAGCTTTGACAGATCCCTGTCTGCTGCAGCCTTGCTCCCGATCACAGAATCGTCAAGGATCCACAGGCATTTCCATTCCTCCGCTCTCTCCATCCACTGCTCCAGACGCCTTCCGTACTTCTCCAGGCGTTTTCTTCCCTCCAAGTCCATATACTGAATACAGTTATCGATGGAAGCCATCAAAAGATAGGAGGGGCTGGAGCTCTGATACACTCTCAGATAAAATTCCAGGCATTCCCTGTCAATGCGGCTGCCTCTTATATGGAGCAGAGCCGTCTGCGTCAGAGAGGGAAGTGTTTTATGCACACTCTCAATCACCACATCCGCTCCCAATTCCAGCGCAGAACGCGCAAACAGCCTCCCCTCTCTCCTGCCTTTTCCCGTCCCTTCTCCAAATGCAAGATGGGCGCCGTGAGCCTGATCTACAATCAGAGGAAGCCCGTACGAATGGACAGTCTCTGCAATGCGTGCCACATCCGACACAATTCCCTCATAGGTGGGAGAGGTGAGAAAGACAGCTCCTATCTTCCTCTTCCCCTGCTCCTTCAGAATCCTGTCTATCTCCTCGGCAGAGATCCCTCCCTGAATTCCATATTCCTCAAAGATCTCAGGATATACATACAGGGCCTTCAGTCCCCTGAGCATCACTCCATGGTAGGCTGACTTGTGAGAATTCCTTGCCATCAGGAGAGTTCCTCCCTCGGGCACCGCCGCGCTGATGGCTGCCAGAATTCCGCAGGTGCTGCCATTGACCAGATAATACGTCCTGTCTGACCCGTAAATCTGAGCCGCCTGCTCCATGGAGTCTCTCAAAATTCCCTCTGCGTGGTGAAGGTTGTCAAACCCCTCGATCTCTGTAATATCCACAGAAAACGGATTGGGGAAGGAAGTTATCCCCAGCTCCTGCCTTCTTTTATGTCCCGGCATGTGGAAGCCATAAAAATCTGACCTTCCATATTCCTCCAGTCTGTCAATCAGACGCATATTCCTGCTCCTTCCAGGTTCCTGTTTCTGTTTATTCCATGACAGCAGCCCTGCCCCGTCTGGCGTTTCGTCTCTCATGGTTCCTCTGTTTCTTTATCTATTCTCAATCTATTCTTATCTATTCTTTATCTAATCTTTATCTCTTTCTCATCTCTTCTCTACCACTTTACCAGCGATGCCTCTGTACTTATATCCCGGATCACTCCTGATGTACTGTCATACGTACATTCGTGGTAGAAACAGTAAATATCATCTCCCTGGGCAGCTACAAAGGACAGTCTGTCATTTCCGCTGTTTCTCGGAATAGAATCCTCGATAATTCCCATCTGTCCGTCCTCCATAATCGCACAGATATTCCCGTGAATCTTCCCGTCCACCGTTTCAGAAATATATTCCCCGAAAATCCTGTTTTCTTCCCTGTCCGGGTACATGGCTGTGATCACACCCTGGAACAGGCGCCCCACCTTCTCCTGGGCCATGGTATCCAGATTTGCCCTGTAAATCTGGCTGTACTGTACCCCGTCAATATTTTCCATGCAGGCGCTGTAGTAAAGCCAGCTGCCAATGATGCAGAAGCTGTCCGTGTATATGCCGTTCTGAGCAACCAGCGCAGTCGAATCACTGTCAATGGCTTTTTTATAAATTTTTCTGTCCATTCCGCTTCCATACAGGTAGTATAATTCATTCCCATAAATCTGCTGGGCAGGCCTTACTGCTGTCACAGCATTTCCATCCATCGTATAGACCATGTCCCCGATGTGAAGTTCTCCGTTTTCATCTGGCTGAGCCGGCTCTCCGTCCTCGTACACAAACACAATCTGTCCATCTTCCAGAGCCGGCAGCAAAATTTCCCCCTCTGCATAATCTGTCTCTCCCTCGGAAACACAGTTCAGTCCATTCTCATCCATATAAAACAGAATATCCCCAAAAGCAAAATACTCACCCTGAGTTTTGACCATTCTTTCCTTTCGCGCTTCTCTCATGCCAGTTCTGAATACAGAATTTCCCTTTCGGTAATACACCCAGTCCTCTGTAAACTGTAGTCCGTCATTATCTAAAACAGCACTGTCTGTAAAAAGCTCTGACTGATTTTCCCCATCTCTATCCGCCATATAGGCTGTCCTCTTTATCTGCTCAGAATTGGGAATCTGATAGCTGCACACATAGTAAAGACTCTGGAAACGAAAATCGGCCCATTCCACATGGCCGTTTCGGATGACGCACTCCTCCTTCTGACCGGGAATTTTCCGGTAAATGTCCCCATCCCTTACCGTATACTTAGTTTCTCCGTCATAAAAGATATTCTGGGAAGCTTCTGTCTGCCTGTTTCTCTCAATTCCCGTCAGCTCTCCGTCCTCAAAAATCAGACGCTGCCTTCCCAGAAAGAGTTCTCCCGTCTCCATCCCGCCTTCCTCAGAATCAACTAGAAGCCTGTCCCCCTCAAGGCGAAATGAAACAGCCTGGTCCTCCTTTCCATCCATGTTCTCTGTTTTATTTTCACTATCCGGCGCTTTTCCATCACTTGTGCCGTTCTCCCCTGCTTTGTAGATGCCCTCTGATTCAGTCCCCTCTGAAACAGTATCCTGTACTCTGTTATGTTCATCAATAAACTGGATTACTCCCCTGTACAGGATAAATGCGGCAATCCCGAGCACCACAAACATCAGAGTCACCCGTACAAAGCTCTTTACATATTCTCCCGGGGAGCTTTCCTCCTTCTCCTCCACAGCTTCATCCTTCGAAATTCCCGCCTTTTCCTCCACCGTCATCCAAAGCTCTGCAGCCATATTTTCTGAAATTTTTTCCGGATCACTTCCAGGCTCAGACTCAGATTCCGGCGCCATCCCCGCATGGTGAAAGACAAGCTCCCTCAGGTAGTTTCTAATAGCCTCCTCAGACTCCGGAATCGTCTCTCTCTGGCCGAACAGTTCAGCATAAGTAATAATTACCAGATCTCCTGCTTTCTCGTGTCCCTGGGCCTCACAGGCAGCCTGAAACACATCCTGGACAGTCAGAATGTAGAAATTTTCAAATTCTTCCGTCTGCCCCATTCTCACCTGAGCCGCCGTCCGCTCAAGCAATGTCTGCTTCTTCATAAAAACTTCCTCCTGCCAAACACATCCCATCACAGGCATTCCCTCAAACAGTTATTGTAATTATTTTAAGGTAAAACTCCCTTTTTTTCCACCGTTTTTCTGAAAATAAATCGCACAGAAACGTCCCCTCCCCTTCCTGAGCAGTAAATCCTTCCTTGTTTTTCAGCCTCCTGTAAAAAAAAGCAGGAATGTCCTGCCCGGGTATCTGTCATACCAGGGCAGGATATTCCTGCATGTCATTCTTTTACTTCTTTTTTGCCTCTTATCTGCATATCAGAGCTGCATGTCCCGGTACCATTCCATCCTTAACGGAGCACCTGATCTCCGTCCTTGGCAACATAATTTCTCTGGACTCCTATCCGCTCCATCCATGCCCGTGTTTTCATCGTATTGTAGGAACCTGCGCCTGCCACTCCGTCCTTCATATTGTCCCAGAGCCAGTCCGGAGCAGGCCAAAAGCAGATTTCCGGATGGAGAACCTGATAAAGATTCTCCCCCACTCCGTCCTGGCCGTGGTGTGCCATCTGAACAACATCCGATTCCAATTCATTATAATTCCACATGCGAATTAACCTGGTTCCCGGCTCCCATCCCAGATCCCCGAGAAACATAATCCTCTTCCCGTTAATGTCAATCCTGTAAACCACTGAGCTGTTGTTAAATGTATTGTACTCTGTGTAAAACGGCTCATTCATCACGGTAATTCTGGCGTTGTCCACCCAGAATTCCTGCCCCTTTGAGAGAGGAGTATGCAGCTTTTCCGGAGCTGTCTTTGAAAATGCAGCCATCAGATTATCGTAATCTGACATGCGCCCCATATTATCGCCCTTCTCATACTGTTCCCTGGACAAGAAGGAGTAGTAGATGCTGTCAATCTGCACTGGAACGGGATTCCTGTTTAAAATATTTGTCAGAGCTCCGATATGGTCACTGTGGGGATGCGTGATCAGCCAGGCAGACACCCTGCCTCCCATAGACTGAATCGTCTCCACCAGATGATCTGCATCCTGATCAAGCCCGCCGTCTATGACAATGACCTCCCCGTTATTTGTCTGAAGCAGAAACGACATATTCTGGCCGGAAGTCTGAGAAGCCAGCATTGTAAGCGCTGCTCCTCCCAGATACGCCTCCTCCTTAGAGTCTGTAGCCGAGCCGGCAGCCGGCTGTCCAGGCTGTTGCCCCTGCTGAATGGCCTCGATCAGCAATCCGTTTTCATCAGCCCTGCTCTCCCCGGCCGGCACTGCCAGAAACATCATAAATGCCGCCATAAACGCGGCCATCAGCCTTTTTCCTCTATTTTTCAGTCTTTTTTTCAGGTTTTCTTTCATCTTCCATCCTTTCTGATTCCCATCTTCTGTCCTTTCATGAGGTTTATCTAACTGCGATTATATCAATAAGCATGGAATAAAACAACTTAACAAATTCTGACGATTTTCTTTTCCCGCCATCTCTTTCTGGTTTGCTGTTTCATTCCCTTTAATTCTTTTTCTCGCATGCATCCCATTCATCCTGTCTTCACTTTACATAATGTATCTATGCCTGTCAAAATCATACTTTGACACAATTTTCAGGGCCCCCCTGTCATCTGTCACCATACATTTTCCTTCGTTGGAATCATGCTCAGGCCAGAGAAAGAAATACTGGCCTTCTGAATCTTTCTGAAGTCCAGTCAGCATATAACCGTCCCTGTCAAACAGATACCAGGCACTGTTTCGTTCCATCCAAAACCATCCATCCTTTGCATAGGAGCCATCTGAATACTGGTACCACCAGCGAATGCCGTCCTGGGCCATCTTCCAGCCCTCATCTGCCTTTTTCGGCCAGGTCGCCATAAATGCCTTGGGATTTTTATAAGTTTTCTTCAATTCTTTCGTTGTGCTTCCCCAATCCGGCAGATATAAATGAGGTTTATCCACAATACTCGTCCATCTGCCTCCCCATCCGAGACCCAGCTTCTCTGCCACAGAAGCTGCCCTCTCAAACATTCCCGTAGAATCGTTGAAGGCATCATCTGTTACAGCTCCATTTCCGTTAATATCCATTTTTAGAAAAAAATCAAAGGCAATCCCCCATTGGTGCTGTGAGGAATAGCTGCTCCCTTTTGCATTTGTAACAATCGGCCCAGGTTTTGTCCTGCCCTGCTCATACAGCGCATCCTGCTCCTTTACAGTCCTGAGCGTTTCCCCAATCTCCACAATAATCCCCTGATCCAGACACTCCTTCTGCCACTGAGTGGCCAGATGCTGAAGTCTTGGATGACATAATGTGATATCTCTCATGCAAGTTTCCTTTATTATCATATATCATTTTACATATCATATTCAGTCTGTCCAAAAATGTTATCAGGTCTTCTTTGCGTTTGGCAGCCTCCAGTCAGTTTTTATCATAACAAAAACAGCGGAAAGCCCTTATCTTAAAGGCTTCCCGCTTATTTTTAAGGATGAGGCATCGGGGATTCGAACCCCGGACAACTTGATTAAAAGTCAAGTGCTCTACCGACTGAGCTAATACCCCGGAAATATTATTGAAATGACAAGCTTCGTTTCAAAACGAATGTTTTGTTCTAAACATACATTCATAAGCAAAAAAATAAATGCCCAGAACCGGAATCGAACCAGTGACACGAGGATTTTCAGTCCTCTGCTCTACCAACTGAGCTATCTGGGCATCGTGCGGAATTACTTGTGTTCCGTAACGACATGGGTTATTTTACCGGATATTTTTTGAATTGTCAAGTCTTTTCTATAATTTTTTTTATTCTGCCAAAAACACAGCTGTGTATGGTTAAAATATAATATGCCATGCCTATTGTATGCAAAAAAGCATCTTAAAAGCCGCTGCCGCAGCCGCGGGCTTCTAACATGCTTTTTTGCCGACTCTGTATTTCCCGTATCTTTTTCTATTCCTCCAGCAGATCGGAAAGCCTTGCAAACTGCTCCAGCGTCAGCGCCTCGCCTCTTACAGACGCAGGAACGCCGAGCTGTTCGATGGCCGCGGCGATTTTTTCCTTTCCAATCGGAATCTCCGGAGAATTATTGAGGCCGTTTAACAGCGTTTTTCTCCTCTGGTTAAAGGACGCCCGAATCAGCTTAAACATCAGATCACGGTTCTTCACCTCTACAGGCGGTTTTTTGTGTCTGGTCAGCCGGATCACCGCCGAACCCACATTGGGCCTTGGAATGAAGCAGTTCGGGGGCACATTTGCCACAATATACGGTTCTGCATAATACTGAACCGCCAGGGACAGCGCCCCGTAATCTTTGGATCCAGGCCCCACCTGCATCCGGTCGGCCACCTCCTTCTGCACCATAACGGTGATATTGTCAATGGGGACACTGCTCTCAAATAACCCCATAATAATCGGCGTTGTGATATAGTAGGGCAGATTTGCCACAACCTTAATAGGCCTTCCCCCGTTATACTCCTCTGCCAGTTTTTTTATGTCAACTTTCAAAATATCCTGGTTGATTACTGTCACATTGTCATAGCCGGCCAGGGTTTCCGAGAGGATCGGAATCAGGTTTGTGTCAATCTCCACAGCCACCACCTGCTTTGCGCTCTCAGCCAGATACTGGGTCATCGTTCCGATACCAGGGCCGATTTCCAGCACCATGTCCTCCCTGGTCACTCCAGCAGCTCCAATAATCTTGTCCAGCACATGCATATCAATCAGGAAATTCTGTCCGAATTTTTTTTGAAAGGCAAAGCCATATTTCTGAATGATCTGTATGGTTTTCTGCGGATTCCCCAGCTTCTCCTCCGGCCGGGTTATCCTGCTGCCTTCCGCCTTCTCACTGTCTGCTTTACAGTTCTGTGCTTCTCTGTTTTCCATCTGTCACTCCATCCGTTTTTACTTTCTTAGTCTGTAATGTTCCTGCGCTTACGCTGTATTCTCCCATGCCGCTCCATTTTCCCGTATCTGCTCTGCACTCCGGTCTGCGCCTTCGCTTTTATGGTCAGCTTCCCTATGAATCTCTGCCGTCAGGGCTTCATCTGACCGCTTTGACGTCCATCCGGTAAAGCCTTCTGGCATTTTGTTCTGTAATCTCGATTACCTGCTCCGGCAGGATTCCCTTGATTTCAGCCAGGGCATTTACCACATAGGGAAGATTGGCCGAGGTATTCCTGGTTCCCCGGTGAGGAGTAGGGGCCATGTAGGGGCAGTCTGTCTCCAGAACAATCTGCTCTATGGGAGCGTAGGCGGCAACCTCCTTGAGCTTTTTGGCATTTTTAAAAGTCAGCACACCGCCGATGCCCAGGAAAAATCCCATATTGAGGTATTCCCTGGCTATCTCCGTTCCATAGGAAAAACAGTGAATGACGCCGCCGATCTCCCCGCCCCGGGCTTCCTTCATCATATCAAGCGTATCCTTTGCGGCATCCCTGCTGTGGATGATCACCGGCAGCTGCATTTGCCTGGCCAGCTCAAGCTGGCGCAAAAACCATTTCTTCTGGATCTCATGCTCCGGCTCTTCCCAGTAATAATCAAGCCCTATCTCTCCCACCGCCAGTATTTTAGGGTTCTTAAGAATTTCGCAGAGTCTTTGAAACTTTTCCTCGTCAAGCTCTGCCGTTTCGCTCGGGTGGACACCCGCCGATCCATATACAAACGGGTACTGCTCCGTCAGGGCAAGCGTACTCTCTGAGCTTGCCATACTGGCGCCCACATTGAGAACCGTCCCCACTCCGGCTTCCTTAAGACCCATAAGGACCCTGTCTCTGTCCTCGTCAAATGCCTCATCATCATAATGTGCATGTGTGTCGAATATCAATACTCTTTCCTCTTTTCAATTTTTCTCTTTCCGAAGGCTTCGTCTCTGCAGAGAGTAACCTTCCCTGTCCTTAAGGCCTGCACAGGCTTGCGCAGATGGCTGAACCCAGCTGAAAGTTTATTTTCCTGCAGGCCCTCCAGCTTCGGAAATAACCAGACGAAGCAGATGACGTCTCTCAAACTTCAGGGAAGCGTACTTGGAGATCCTGCTCATGCAGATACTGTCACAGGCTCCGCCTATCACTCCCACAATAGCAATTCCCTGCAAAAATTTCAAGTACAAAAGTTCTCCTGAAAGCGCACGGGCAGCCTCCCTGACAGCATCTGAAGAAACACTCCTCTTTGCTTCACCTGCAGCGGCCGCTCCGGCTTTTCCTGTCTTTTCTCTTATCCTCCAGTCCTTGACCGCCATCTCGTACAGCCTTCTGTTCAGAGCAGCATCTCTCTGCTGAAAATCCTCTCCCTGATAAAGAGAAAGGGCAATCATTTCAAGCAGAAGCTCCTTCTCCTCCGGATTCTCATAATCAATGCCATAATGAAGGCAGAGCTTATAAAGGTTTCTGAACAGAGCTGCCAGAAACAGCGGTATGTCGGGAATTCCGATTCCCAGCAATCCAAGTCCTGCCCCCTCCACACCCGCAGCCACTGTGGAAGCCGTTCTCTGCCTTCTGGCAATCCTGGAGTTTTCCCGGATGTGCTTTCTTGTAGGCATCAGTCCTGTTTTGTAATCTCTTGCCCTGTATTCCAGTTCCAGTTTCTCCCTGGAATATGTTTTTTCGATCAGCCCTGTGCCCCCGGCTAATACTGCCCGGAAGGCTTTTTCAAATGCGGCTTCCAGCTTTGCGGAAAGACCTTGGGGAACCAGACCGGACAGACGCTTCTCCCAGAATGATTCTCTATGACAGCCATACCGCTCCAAAGCCTTTTTCTCGCGCTTTATAAAAGCCTCCCACTCCTTCTGGACAGGCGTCCCCCTTCCGAAAATCATTGAACCTCCTCCTGATTCTCCTTCTGCTCTGATTCCAGGGCAGGCCCATATGCAGCCGTCGGATCTTGTGTTTCCCTGGGAGGCTCCGCGGCCGGTCCTCTCGGCTCGTTTATCCTGTCATCAATCGCCGGCCCCGTTTCCGGTCCTCCGTACATCCACTGTACCCCTCCTGCCATGCAGAGCGATACTGCGGTCATAATTACTGCTCTCTGCCATAATTTCATAGGCCCCCTCCTTCCGGTATCATCCTTTGCACTTCTCTTGGGTTTGCGCAGGTATAATGACTGTTTTACAGTCATTATACCATCTCGACCAGCGTCTCGATGGGCTGCTCGTCAAATGCATGCTCATGCAAGCATGGCATGCGCTTTCCTCGCTATTATACCATATCCTCCGGATACGGCAGCCTCCGGCGGAATTTAGCGCCCGGCTTTCAGCAGTACATGCTGAAACCGGTATGCGCAGGTATAATGACTGTTTTACAGTCATTATACCATACTATCCCTTCTTTTTGAAGAAAAGGGGAATGCAGCCGCCTGCGGCACATTCCCCTTATTCTTTCACGGCGTTCTCTGTCTGCAGAGTCAATCGCCCTTCTGTTTTATCTGCGCTCCCGCCTTTCTTTTTCTAGCTCAGGCAGGTTCCTGCTTCTAGCCGATCTCAGCGCCTGCCGGCACATCCTTCTCCGGCTGCATCAGGACCACATTGCCCTCTGCATCCTCTGCGCAGAGAATCATTCCCTCAGAGAGCATTCCGGCTAATTTGGCAGGCTTTAAGTTGGTGACAACCATAACCTTCTTTCCCACCATCTCCTCCGGAGTGTACCATGCCTTGATTCCGCTCAGAATCTGGCGTACCTGGCTTCCGATTCTCACCTGGGAGCAGAGGAGCTTCTTGGATTTCGGAACTGCCTCGCAGGAGATGATCTCTCCTACCTGGAACTGGAGCTTTGCGAAGTCATCATAGGTAATCTCAGGCTTGGCCTCCACGTCAATCACCTGGGCAGCCTCCTCAGCCTTTCCCTCGCTCTCTGCCCCTTTCCGGGCTTCCTCAGCGCTCTTCATGGCCTCTACCTTTTCAAGCACTTCCTTTATATCCATACGTGCAAACAGAATCTCAGGCTTCTCTGTCACCTTATTTCCTGACGGATAAAGGCCGAACTCATTCATGCTCTCAAGACTTCTCTTCTGTGTATTTAACTGGCTGAGAATCTTCTCAGAAGTTTCCGGCATGAAGGATGCAAGCAGAGATGCTCCGATTGTAATGGCCTCTGTCAGGTTGTAGAGAACCTCGGACAGACGGGCCTTCTTCTCCTCATCCTTTGCGAGGGCCCACGGAGTTGTCTCATCGATATATTTGTTGCTTCTCCTGAAGATACCGAAGATCTCTGTGATAGCATCAGCTACGCGCAGCCTGTCCATCTTCTCGTCTGCCTTCTTCACTGCCTCTAACACAACAGCCTTTAAGTCAGCATCCACATCCTCTGTGACGCCTGTTTTCTCCACCACGCCGCCGAAATATTTATTGGTCATGGAGATAGTTCTGTTTACCAGGTTGCCCAGGATATTGGCCAGATCGGAATTCATGCGCTCTACCATCAGTTCCCAGGTAATGACACCGTCATTATCAAAGGGCATCTCGTGAAGTACGAAATAGCGCACAGCGTCCACTCCGAAGAAATCTACCAGGGTGTCTGCATAGAGCACATTTCCTTTGGACTTGCTCATCTTGCCGTCTCCCTGCAGAAGCCACGGATGGCCGAATACCTGCTTTGGAAGGGGCAGATCCAGGGCCATCAGGAAAATCGGCCAGTATATGGTATGGAACCGGATAATATCCTTCCCGATCAGGTGAAGGTCTGCCGGCCAGTATTTATCAAACAGTTCTCCGTTCTCCCCTCCGCAGTTATAGCCAAGACCTGTGATATAGTTTGTCAGGGCATCCAGCCACACATAGGTCACATGCTTTGGATCAAAGGAGACAGGAATTCCCCAGGTAAAGGAGGTTCTGGACACACACAGATCCTGAAGGCCCGGCAGCAGGAAGTTATTCATCATCTCATTCTTCCTGGAGACAGGCTGGATAAATTCCGGATGCTCATTAATATAGTCAATCAGTCTCTGGGCGTACTTGCTCATACGGAAGAAATAAGCCTCCTCCTTGGCAGGCTGCACCGGGCGGCCGCAGTCCGGGCACTTGCCGTCAACCAGCTGAGACTCTGTAAAGAAGGACTCGCAGGGCGTGCAGTACATTCCCTCATAATATCCCTTGTAGATATCTCCCTGATCGTAGAGCTTTTTGAAAATTTTCTGTACCTGCTCCTCATGGTCAGCATCTGTGGTGCGGATGAACTTGTCGTAGGAAGTATTCATCAGATCCCAGATGGTCTTGATCTCTCCCGCCACCTGATCTACAAATTCCTTCGGGGTAACGCCGGCCTCCGCTGCCTTTAACTCAATCTTCTGTCCGTGCTCGTCTGTTCCTGTCTGGAACCGCACGTCATAGCCCTGCTCCCTCTTATATCTTGCAATACTGTCTGCCAGCACAATCTCATAGGTATTTCCAATATGCGGCTTACCAGATGTGTAGGCAATAGCCGTCGTAATATAGTACGGCTTCTTACAATTCTGACACATGTTCTTTTCCTCCTTGGATTATGAAAATAAAAACGCCTTTAACCTCACCCGCGCATGGATCATGCCCTGAATGAAATTAAAGACGAGTTCTCTCCCGTGATACCACTTTAATTCACAGTCCGCCTCACAGCGGTCTGCCTCTGGGGCTGCGGGGAACGGCACTTTCTCCCTTCCCTACAGTCTGACGCTGTAACGGGCATCTCCCGTCGCTGCCTTTCCGGCCTGTGCTCTGAAAAGCTGTGCAGCTGAAATATGTCTGCACAGTCAGATACAGGCCGGTTCGCCAGCAAGGCTCCGGGGCCATCTTCAGCGGTTTTGGGGCCATCCTCTCCCACCACACGGACTCTCTGTGGGCCCTGTCCCTCGCCTACTCTTCCCTTCGCTGCCTTTGACTCTGTGATTATATTCTGATTTAGTAAGTATAGGTTAAGTCTAGCGGGTTGGGCTGTGTTTGTCAAGGAGAGATTGGAAAAGTGTCAGTCCTGCAAATCCGAAAACTGTGCGCCGGTTAACCCAGGAGCTCCGGCAGGAAGGTAACGGTCTGAGGAATGTATGTAATGATCAGAAGTACTCCCAGCATGGGAAGCAGATCCCGCATCTGTTCCTTCAGACTGACCTTCGCGATGGAACCTGAGACAAAGAGGCAGACGCCCAGAGGCGGCGTACACATACCGATTGTCAGATTCACAGCCATTACAAGTCCAAAATGGATCAGGTCAATTCCCATAGCCTGCACCAGAGGAAGGAACAGCGGTGTAAAGATAACAAGCGCGCTTGTCGTGTCAATAAAGGTTCCTGCAATCAGAAGAATAATGTTGATAATCAGCAGCAGAAGTACACGGCTGTGGATGGAATCTGATAACAGAGCGCTTACTGTCTGTGGAACCTGAGCCACCGTAATCACCCATGTAAACAGGCTTGCACAGGCCACAACCACCAGAACCTGTCCCGTAGATTTTGCGCAGTCCACAAGCAGAGCAAACATGTTTTTCAGCTTCAGCTCCCTGTAAACAAGGCCTCCAATCACAATCGCATAGGCGCAGGCGATTGCCCCGGACTCTGTGGCCGTAAAAATACCGGACAGAATCCCTCCGATAATGATAATCGGCATAATCAGGGCGAGAAGTGCATCTTTTCCCGTTCTCAGAATCTCCTCACGGCTGGCCTTCTTCTCTCTTCCCACATAATGACGTTTTTTGCCCACGATGTAGCTGTAAATCATCAGTCCTACACCCATGATAATTCCTGGAATAAATCCGCCTATAAACAGCTTTCCCACGCTTACATTCGCCATGGTACCATAAAGCAGAAGGGGAATACTTGGCGGGATAATAGGGCCGATAGAACCTCCGCAGGCAATCAGCGGCGCCGAAAAGGTATCCTCATAGTTTTTCTCTCTCATAATCGGAATCATGATTCCTCCGATAGCGGCCGTAGCAGCAATAGCTGAACCAGTTATCGCAGCAAAGAACATACACGCCAGAATGCTCACCAGGGCAAGACCGCTTGGAAAATGTCCGATCAGCGCGTCTGCAAAGCTGACAATCCTATTTGAGATTCCGCCCTGCACCATCAGGCCTCCTGCCAGAATAAACAGGGGGATAGCGATAAGTGCAGTGCTGTCAGCTCCCGTAAACAGCCTCTGAATCACCACGATCATCGGAGTCGCTCCCTGAACCATTCCAACTATTGATACAAGTCCCAGCGAAAAGCAGATGGGAATTCCAACCAAAAACAGTACAAACAGTAATAAAATATAAATCATACCCGGCCCTCCCCGTTATCTCGGATCTGTCTTATGAGAATTTTAACCATGTAGTATAGCATTGCCGCTCCCGCGCTGGGGATGCTTGCATAGTAGACTGACATGGGAAGCGGCAGATAGGATGTGGTCTGCGTCCATCCAAAGATGCAGAACTGGATCCCGAAATAGATAAGGAAGATGAAAAATCCGCACAAAATTAAATTTATCACTATCTCTGTCCACCGGCGCACACCTGCAGGCAGGGCGGTGAGAACTACATCCACATTCAAATGCTCTTTCTCCCTCACGCACCAGGCTGCTCCCCAGAATACCAGATAGGTAAAAGCCAGACGAAGGATATCTGTGCTCCAGGGCAGAGGCGATTTCAGCACAAAACGGCACAGAACCTGCAGAAATGTAATCACAAATACCAGCAGTGCACTCACTCCCATAATCCCTCTGGCAAGTCCGTCTATCAATTTATCAATCATTTTCACTTCCCCCTATTTCTTCATACTCTGCCTCATACTCTGCCACAGCCGCCCTCACGCCTTCCGTAAGCTCCGGCGAAACCAGGGCCGTCACAGCCGGATCCTGGTAAAGGGTCTCCGTGACATTTCTGAAGGATTCCAGATCCGGTTCGCGGCAAACCTTTACCCCCTTCGACTCGATGGATTTCAGCATCTCCTCCTCCATATCTGCACCATCTGTCTCTGGGTATCTCTGGCATAGGCTGACGCCTCATCGATCCAGGCCCTCTCCTCCTCTGTCAGGCGGTTGTAGAAATCCATATTCATAATCATGCTCTCCGGTGCATAGGTGTGACCGTCCAGGCACATGTATTTCTGAACCTCGTCAAAGGCAGAAGAAGAAATCGAGGCGATCGGGTTTTCCTGTCCGTCCACCGTCCCCTGCTGCAGGGCCGTATAGAGCTCATTAAAGGAAATCGGAGTTGCGATAAAATCCAGATAATCTGCAAGGGCAAACCAGATGGGCGACTCCTGCACCCGGATGGACAGGCCCTTCATGTCCTCCGCCTTCGTCACCTCCCTTACATTGTTGGTGAAATGGCGAAATCCAAGCTCACAGAAGGCAAGGTGTTTAAAGCCCTGCTCCTCAAATTCCGGCCTCAGTGCCTCCTGAAGATACCCGTCCAGCACATAGTAGGCCTCCTCCTTGTCTGCAAAAAGATAGGGAATTGCAAGGACCTGAGTTTCCGGCACAAAGCTGGGAAGGGCACCGTCAGTGGTGACAACTGCCATCTCTATGGAGCCAATCTTGACTCCCTCTGCCATCTCCCTCTCTCCGCCAAGCTGTGCATTTGGGTATACGGTAATTTCAAATCTGTCCCCTGCAATCTCCTCCAGCTTCTCCTTAAACACGGATGCCGCTATGGTTGACTGATGTGACTCATTTCCTACTGTGGCGATCTTCAGCTTAATTCTCTCCCCGGAGCCATCTGCACTGCTGCATCCTGAGAGCAGCACTGCCGCTGCCGCCGCCAGAAAAAAAGCTGCTACCCTTCCTTTTCTCATTATCTCTCCTCCTCACTGATGGCCTCTGCATTGTAATCTGCAGACAGCTTTCTCCCCAGAATCTCATCCTCCATCTCGTATCTGAAATTGCTGCCAAAGCGAAAACCATTTTTCACCGGAACTGTTCCTGAAAAAATCACACAGTTATCTACAGCTCCCACCCTCTCATTCAGCTCCTTTAAAATAGTTTCTACCGGGAGAATATCTCTGAGCGTTCCTTCCTGATATAAGATCTCCTCTCCCCCTACAGTCTGCCAGGAACGCAGTCGGATTTCATCCCAGTGATCCTTTATCTCCTCATAGTCCCACAGACTGGCGCAGATAGGTTTTGCGCAGATCTGCTTTGCTTTTGGGACGTTTACAGCCTCCAGTTCACGGTCTGTGTGGTCGCTTCCAACTCCGATGTATATTTTTCCATGGCAAAGTACAATCACATACTCTACCTCGCCGCAAGTCTTGTCCCCCACAAAAGCCAACTCCCGCTCCTGAGTAAGAACGTAATTGCCGCACTGAAAAATGGTGGGAATTTTTTTCGGGGCCGGTACTCCCAGCTCTCTCTCCAGCTCCCTGATATGCTCCATGGTCTTTTCCATATCTCTTCCTGCATAACCGATGGCAAACACTCTCTCATACTCTAAATCCAGAACGGTTTCTCCCGTCCTGCCCAATACAGTAAATCTCATCTGGCTCATTTTGATTTTCCCCTCTCTGCTGTTTATATCTTTTACACCGGCGGATGGATCCGCCTTCTCTTTAAAGCCGGTATGCCTCCGGCCTTCTGTCGTGATAGACATTGATGGAGGAACGAACTCTGTCCACCTCCGAAAGCTCCAGATCGGCTACCAGGATCTGTTCCTTTTCCCCTCCCAGAATAAGGCATTCGCCCATGGGGCCGTAGACTGCTGAATGGCCTGCGCACCTTACTTCCCCGGCCGTTCCCACAGAATTCGTGCAGCACACATAACTCTGGCTTTCAATGGCCCTGGCACGGTTAAGGGTATCCCAGTGAAGCCGTCTGGCTTCCGGCCACTGAGCCACCACAAACTGAACCTTTGAACCGGCCAGCATCTCAGACCGGATTAGCTCCGGGAACCGGATGTCGTAGCAGACCGCCAGGCTGCAGGGAATTCCATCCAGCTCAAAATTGCAGGGGCGATCCCCGCAGCGAAAAAATTCATGCTCCCCGGATGGACTGAACAGGTGCACCTTATCGTACTGGGCCGTCAGCTCTCCCTTTCTGTCAAACACGCAGGCTGTATTATAAATCCCTCCGTCCGGTTTTCTGTTGGCCACAGTCCCGGCGATAATATTGACTGCGTGCTGACGGGCCAGCATAGAAAAATTCTCCCTGACACGGCTGCAGTCCCTGTCTGACAGCTCTTCCAGATTTTTTCTGGGAAAGAAGCCCACATTCCACGTTTCCGGCAGCGTAATTACGTCCGGCCTGGCCGCACAGGCCTCCTCTGTCAGCCTGACCGCTTTTTCAAAATTTTCGTCCGGCCGTCCAAGCTCCATGTCCATCTGAATCATTGCAACTCTCATATTAGCTCTCCTTTATTTCTTTCGGCTCTCTTAAGAGCACTGGATTTTTATTTAGCTTTACAGAGAACTCCGGAACCTGAAGGTTTATGCTCCGTTTGTTCTCTCTGTTCATCCCTTCGCCTCGCGGCAGCGGGTTGATATATGGTATATGGTATTTGGTATACCATATTTGGTATTATAGTAATCTTGTCCTTTCCTGTCAATTTACAGATTCTACAAAAAGCATCAAAAAAATTTATTGAATATTCCCAATTCTTATGTTCAGATTGAATCAGATTCTCTGTAACATCAAGAAGGCTGAGCAAACCATCTGCGGTTCCTCAGCCAGTGCACTATCTTCTTCTGCCTGTTACGGGGCAATTTTAATATGCCGCCGGATATTTTTTTCAGTCTGTTCCATATGCATTTTCATAGCCTGGACAGCGGCCTGCGGATCATGTTTTTCCGCTGCATCCAGAATTGCCTGATGCTCTTCTATAGTTGTCAGACGGCGCTCCTCTGTTCCCATCACTGCCTGTGTTCCCAGAAAGCGAAACACATCGTAGTAATTGCTGGCCAGCTTCATCAGCTCTCTGTTAAGGCTCATCTCATAGATACAGGAATGGAACTCTCTGTCATGCCTGATAAATTCATCTACATTATAATTGAGAAGATCTTCTCTCTGGTTTTCCTGAATCTGACGAAGCCTCCTCAGTCCTTCGTCCGTCATATTTCGCACTGCATCCTCAACGGCCGACAGCTCCAATGCATACCGTATTCTGATTAATTCCCACATATAATGGGGATCAAACTCCCGGACAACCGCTCCCTTATAGGTTTCCATCTGAAGCCATCCATCCCTGGCCAGCATCTGCAGGCCCTCCCGGATAGGTGTACGGCTGATTCCCATTTCCTCTGAAAGCTTTCTCTCATTCATAACACTTCCAGGCGGATACTGTCCTGTAAGAATCCCCTTTTTAAGCTCATTATATACCTGATATTTATATGACAACTGTTTCTGTACCATAAAGCTGCCGCTCCTCTCCCCTGAATTACAGTTTCCGGCGCAGACAAATTACGCTGCAGACAGAACTAACCGGAATAAAACGGAAACTGTACCTGTTTTCGTAACGTAACACACAGTTCCAGAACTTGTCAAGCGTTATTTGTTTCTCCTGTTTTTCAAAGCTTTTTCCCTGTTTTATATTCAATTTTCGATACGGCCGGCTCTTTTCCGGAACCTGCAGCACCTCCGAAATATTTTCTTCCCCTTTTAATGTTCCTTTAATTTTTCCCCTGTATGATAAAGCCATAAACAGCAAAGGAAGCAGACAGAATATCAGAATAAAGGCAGTCAGCTGTGACAAATGGCTGGCCGCCGGCCCTAACTTTTAATAAAACACATTATCAAATATCAGGAGGTCTTATATGAAAAAATATACAGCAATCGCAGCATCCGCTCTCGTTTTAGGAAGTGTTCTCGTTCCATCCACCCTCACAGCCCTGGCAGCACAGGTAGATGAGACTCAGGCCAGAGAGATTGCCCTTTCCCATGCCGGAGTTTCCCAGGATCAGGTGGCCTTTATTCAGTCCAAATTAGACAGTGAACAGGGACGTCAGGTCTATGAAGTAGAATTCTACACAAAGGATTACAGAGAATTTGATTACGACATCGAGGTTTCCTCAGGAACTGTCTTAAGCTTTGATTATGACTCTGAATATTACGATGCAAAAGCCGCCCAGAACGAAAACCGCTACCTGAACGGTTCCCTTGCCGCCCAGACAAACCCGGTACAGGTGAGTGTTGAGGATGCCAAGAAAAAGGCTCTGGAGCACGCCGGCATCGCGGCCGATCAGGCAACCTTTGTCAAAGCGGAGACCGACTACGACGACGGACGCCAGGTCTATGAGCTGGAATTTTACACAAACGATTCCAGAGAGTTCGACTATGAGATCGATACAGAAAACGGCAGTATCATCAGCTATGACTTTGAGGCTGAATACTGGCAGAAGCCTGCGCAGGCATCCGGCTCTCAGAACAGCTCTGCCATCACAGAAGACCGCGCCAGGGAGATCGCCGCTTCTTTGGCAGGCTTAAATGTCTCCGACGTAACCTTCCGCAAAATCAAGCAGGATATGGACGACGGCCGTCTCTGCTATGAGGGAGAATTCATCCACGGCACAACCGAGTATGAGTTCGAGATCGATGCCAGCACAGGAAAAGTAACGGATTGGGACAGGGAAAGTATCTATGATTAATCCCCAGATTCCATGTTAAAATAAACCCAGTTAGCCTGAACCCGGGCCGGCGGAGTGTGTGATGCACAGTCCGCCGGCTTTTGCGCCTGCTGCACATCTGTCTCGTAAACTTCCCTGTTTCCCTCCTGTCTTTGTCCTGTCCTGTTCTCCAGGAATCATCTTTCCCGCAATCCCTGTGTGTTCCCTGTGTATTCATCAGTTGTAATTGGCAATAATATAAATTATAATGTAACAATAATGGAGGTATGAACATGAAAGCCAAACGACGATACTGCTGTTTTCTGCTTGTTTTTATTCTGTCCTTTCTGCTCACCGCCTGTTCCCGTCCGCCTGGCCAGGAAAACGGAGCAGCCGTTCAGACTGAATCTGCCGAGACAGCACATACCCAGGGCAGTGACTTAGCTTCCTCTGAAAACGGAATTTCCGGGGACAGTTCTGTGCCGTCCGCCGATCAGACCTCGGTTCAGGCGGCCTTTGATACTTTTACTGATGAGATTTTCAGGGAAGAGCTTGAGGGCTCCGGCATTACGCTTCACTATCTTTTAAGAGACCCGGAGGCGCTGGGCATCTCGGAAGAAAATCCCGAGCTGGGAAAATGCTCCCTGGAAGAGCTGAAACAGGTGTCTGCTGACATCCGTGAGCTGTCTGACAGACTGCATGAATTTGACCCGGCCCTTCTCACTGCAGACCAGCTTTTCACCTACCGCGTTCTCGACGATTACCTGGAGACGGAGAAAATGGCTGACGGGCTGGAGCTTTATAGCCGCCCTCTCTCCACCACCATCGGAACCCAGGCCCAGCTTCCCATTCTGTTTGCGGAGTATGCCTTTTATGACAGGAAGGATGTGGAGAATTATCTGACGCTCCTCTCACAGATTGACTCCTATTACAAAGAGATTGCGGAATTTGAACACGCGCGGGCAGACGCGGGTCTGGCCCCCTGTGACCTGGTTCTCGATCAGATTATCCGGTCCTGTAAGGATTATATGATCCGTCCGGAAAACAGCTTCCTGTGCGAAACCTTTGACAGCAAGCTGGACGATATCGAGGGCCTGTCAGCGGAGGAAAAGGCAGAGTACAGAGAACGCCACCTGACTGTCATGAAGGAGCATTTTATCCCGGCCTATCAGATGCTCTCCCAGGAGCTTGAATCCCTCAAAGGACGCGGTTCCAACGAAAACGGCCTGTGCGGCTACCCGGACGGGAAACGCTACTACGAGTACCTGGTAGCCTCTTCCACGGGAACAGAGTACACAGTGCCTGAGCTTAAGGAGCAGGTTCAGATACATATGAGCAGTGATCTGGCAGAGATTACCCTGCTTCTTGAAAATTACCCTGAGCTCTCCGTGACTTCCGCAAACTATTCCTTCTCCCAGACAGAGCCGACTGCAATTCTTGACGACCTGAGAAAGCAGTCTGAAAAAGATTTTCCTCCTCTGTCCGGCGCAGACTACACTGTCAAACAGGTTCCCAAGGCCCTTGAATCCTCCTTAAGCCCTGCTTTTTATCTGACGGCGCCCCTGGATTACTGGGAGCACAATGTCATCTATATTAACGGAGGCTCAGATCAGACATCTGCTGACTCTCTGTACACCACGCTGGCCCATGAAGGCTATCCAGGCCACCTGTACCAGACCGTATACGCCAACCAGAATATCAGGGAGCCTCTGCTTCACCTTCTGTCCTGCGGCGGTTACTCTGAAGGGTGGGGAACCTATGCGGAAATTTACTCCTATTCCTTCGACAACGGACTGGCCCCTGGCCTTGGCGATCTCCTGGCCCACAACCAGGCAGCGACTCTCGGCCTCTACGCTCTCTTAGACATCAATATCAATTATGAGGGCTGGACGAAGGAGCGAACCGGCAAGTTCCTGGAGGACCTGTACGGCATCACCGATCCGGCTGTTGTCCAGGAAATCTATTATGCTGTTGCGGACAACCCGGCCAACTATCTGCAGTATTACACCGGATATATGGAAATTACCCAGATGCGGGAAACGGCTGAGGAGACGCTGGGCAGCAAATACGATCCCGTACAGTTTCACAAGTTTATCCTCGACATGGGAGGCGCGCCGTTTCGGGTAATCAAACCATACTTTAAAACCTGGCTTCTGACCTTCGGCACCTGAGAATCTGCCACTTATTTATCATACAGGGCATTCTGAGCGCTTCCTTTATGGTAAAAGAGCCGGCAGCCTCCGGTCTGAATCTCCATGTTCAGCCGGAAGGCTGCCGGCCTTCCTTTTCTCTTGGTTTTTTCTTAACTTTTGTCCCTGTCTTTTATTTTTGTCTTTTATCTCTGTTCTTTTGTCTCTGTCTTATTTCCGCTAAAACCTCTGCTTCTCTGTCCGCCCGCAAACCCCGTCAATCCTTCTGCAGCGCTTCAGAGCTCTCTGCCCCCAGACTTTTTAAAAACCCCGGGCTGTCTTCCTGATCCTGACCGCCGTCTTCCTTCTTATAAATCTTTCCTATGACATAGGACGAGATACTCACGGTCAAAAGGGAGCATGCGATTTTTCCAAGGGGAATATAGGTGAGGGAAAGCATTAGAACCACAAAATCTGTGATGAAGTAGCACTGTTCCAGCTTCGCCTTTGTAACCCTGTTCAGTATAAGGGCCAGAGCGTCATCGCCTCCGGAAGCTCCTCCTGAACGCACCACAAGTCCTACACCGACTCCGACAAACAGACCGCCAAGTACGGCCGCAAATACCGGATGAGGGCTGAGATCGGGGAGCATGTATCCCATCTTCTCATGGAGTGAGTAGAAAAAGGCATAGCTGACTGAAGCCACAATTGCATTCTTTAAAAAGTTCCCTCCCAGAATCTTCCATCCGATCAGGTAGCACATGAAATCCATAACCGGACCGATAATGCTCGGTGAAATTCCAAACCAGTGCTGAATCAAAAGCTGCAGGCCCAGAACCCCTCCCTCGGTAATGCTCGCCTGGCTGTGAATATTGTAAAGGCCAAAAGAGAGGATTGCCGTTCCGAGCAGCAGACCTCCGTACCGGACAACCGCCTTTTTGGCCTCTGCTCTTTGCAGCATTTTCATAATAACAACTCCTTTATCTAAGTTTCTTTGTTTTCTTGACTATAATTAGTATAAAGTATATAGTAAGTATAATGTCAATAGGCAAAATAATTTTTGCTTTAATGGTAACTGTCCACCTGTGCAAAGGCATAGACCGGCAGATTTCAGGAGGAAAATTGTATGCAGCACCGCTTTACTGCAGGAGAGCTGGCAAAGCTGTCAGGCCTTTCCAGGCAGGCTATTTTATTTTACGATAAGAAAGGAATCTTGAAACCCGATTATGTGAATCCAGAAAACGGCTACCGCTATTACACAGCAGATCAGCTGGATCTTCTGGACAATATTGCAATGCTCAAAGAGATAGGACTTTCCTTAGAGGAAATCCGTGAATTTATGGAACAGCGCACCAGGGACTACGCCCTGTCATTGATGCAGGAGCAGCTCATAAGCATCCGCCAGAAAATCCGCCGTCTCCAGACCATTGAAAAGCAGCTTGCCTGGAAGGTCAAAACGCTGCGCGATTTCTCTTCCAAGTCAGGCTCTGTCACCCTGGTCCATCACGACAAGACAGAATTTCTGGCAGGAGAGGCGGTGCGTTTTCCCAAGAAAAGGAAGGGGACGGATGAGGAGGATTTAATGGCTCAGAACATTGCCATCAAACAGCTGATGACAAAGGCGAAGAAAGAGCATTATCCCTATTTTTATCAGCAGGGCGCCATTATCCCCCTTGAAGAAATCCGGGCAGGCCACTGTCTGAGAGCCTCCCATATGTTTCTTCCCCTTGAGAAAAATTACTCGGGAGCCTTCTGCATTGCCAAGCCTCCGGGCCTGTACGCCCACTACTATTTTACAGGCAGGTATACAGACAGCGCAGGGGCCTACCGTTTCCTGCTTCCAGAGCTTTCGCGCATGGGGCTCACCCCCATATCCAGCGCCTATGAATACTGTATCCTGGACAGCCTGACCACCTCGGACAGCGAAGATTATGTCACCCTGATACAGTTTCTGGTAAAGCCCTGCAGGACTCTCCCATAACTTTCCCGTAAGACAACAGGGGAACAATCGGAACTAGTTCCGGAGAAGAGAACCAAAGAGGCCAAGAAAAACATTACATTTATTATTAAAAAGAAGCAGCATGGAAATGTGGGAAAATCCCCGCATTAATCATCAGAGTTCTGCACCCTCTCCCATCCCCCAAGGGAAGCCACCCCCTATCGCCGTTAACCCGCCACCTCAATTTTTAAAGCAAAATTGAGGCAGGAATAGGACGGACACAAAAGCAGTCCGTCGCCTTAATATTTTACAGGCAAAGCCTGTAAAATCAACTCAGAAATATAATAAAGACACAAAAATAGTATAAATTTAAGGATGCGTATTATGTAGAAACATAAAAAACGGAGATTACTTTATCTACATTAATTTATTAATATTTAGAATAAAACACGATAAAAAATTATCCCTCAGTTAGTATAAAGATAAAGTTCCATCCATCTTTTTTATTGTGTTGAAAATAGAATGTTTCTTAAATTATCGTTTAAAACAAAAATAAATCTATAATTTGTGTGAAGTCTATTTTATAATGTACGCCTCTGATTGATTCTAACATGTATAGGATAATTCAGAACATTTCTCGAAAATAGTCAATACAATTTTGATTTTAAAAGAAAAAAATGTATATATAAACATATATAAAAAATATATTAAAATAAAATCAAAAAATAATATAAAAAGATTGACAAAGTATAATATATAATTGTATAATCTGTATAAAAAAGAAAGAGGGAGTCCAATGGGGAGATTTGGGAAAATGATTTTGAACATTTTGAATGATAATTTTTGTGTTTGTTCATAGACTTTTAAAGGAGGAGATTTATGAGTTTGAAAAATTATAGGCTCTTTAATGTAAAACGTATTGTTGCGTTAATGTTAGTAATAGTCTTTTCTTTTCAGTCAATGGTTATTAATACATATGCAGCTGTTCCTATTTCCAATGGAAAAGGGGCTATCTTATTGAATGATGATTTAGATAATATAGTTTATTTATATGAGAGTGATGGAGAAACATACAAAGCAGTAGAATCTATCAGTGACGATTTCTCGCAAGTATCAACCAAAATATATAAAGAGGTTAACGGAGAATATGAATTAGAAGAATCATTTGTAACCTACATAACGAATTTAGGAGAGGGACGTTATGAAGTAAAAAAAGTAAGTCCTAGTGGAATTACAAGAGATATTGTTGAGTTGGCTCCAACGGCAGAGGAAGCGTATATTAGTGGTATCATGACAAGAGGTGCATGGGAGTATGTTGACACTAATACGGGTTCTACCCATTTTGAAGTTTTTACAGCTGGTGCAGTTACTGCGTTATTGCTTAATGTAGTGACAGCAGGAATGGGAACAGCTGCTTCTGCTATAGTATCGGGGCTTGTAGGGCTGATTGTATCAGAAGAGATTCCCATTTTATATTATGAAAGAACAGTTCATTATTATAGAGAAGATGATGGGATGGTTACTCAAGTAAAAGTTGTAACAGATTTTTATTATGATTCTGATCGTACTGCATATTGTGATACTACAACAGTAATATATGAAGGAAAGTTTCCATGGTAAATATTGGAAGAAAGGACTTTGAATTTGAAAAGAATTATAATAAAGTTATTTTCGGTTTTAATGATATATGGTGGTATATATATTATTTGGAAATATTTGTTACAAAGAAATGTAAATGATAGCTTTTTATTAGGATTTTTAATAGTTACCATATGTATTGTATACTATCGTGAAAAAGAGCTAAATAACAAAGAAAATAATTGTAAAAGATAATTACTCTCCGTTTTGGCAGGTTTAGCTGTTTACTACATTTGCAAATGATTGGACAGAGATAAATAGGCGGTAGTCCAACTTAGGACATAAGCCACCCTGCCACAACAGAATAGAAGGGGCTATCTATTTCCGACAGCCCCTTTCTAGTCTGTTATTCTGTTTCCTGGCTGGAACTTAAGCCCGCTTCTTATTCAGCAGCTGCTGTTTCCTCCGAAGCCTCAGATGCCGGTCCTCCATTTGCCTCAGTCTCATCTGCACCTGTGTCCTCACTGGAAGCTGCTGCTGCCTGGGCATTCTCTCCGCTCATATTTTTGTAGGAGCGGTTGAACTCAAAGCTGCCTGGGCCGACACTCTCACCGTTTACGGACAGATTCAGCGTCTGAGCCTCATAGTTTTGGATGAATGTGTTTGCAACAGCTGTCTGCTCCAGCACATCCTCCTGGTTTGGCATACCGCTGAGATCCACTGTAATCACATCTCCGTCCTGGGAGAAGTTTAACACCTTTGTCCCCTCCTCGAGAATTCCATACTCCGCCATCTTGTCAGCCAGAAGCTGGGCGTCCACTGTCTCCTCTTCATCGGAATCGATGGCATCCATCTTCTGCTCAAGACCTGTCCCATCCTCCTTGATGGTAAATATGCTGACCTGAGCCATGGGTGCTGCATCTGCGTCAGGGAGCTTCTCCACAACCTCTCTCTCTGTCTGTTCGATGGAAGCCTCCACCGTCTGCCCTCCTGCCTGGGCGTCTGTCTGGCTGGATACATCTGTCGGGGAGCAGGCTGCCAGAGAAACAGACATCACGACTCCCATAAAACCAAGCATCATTTTTTTCATAATTGCATTTCCTCCTCATCTGATTATTCTTTGTCAGCACCCCGGCCAAACCCCCAAGGCACGGCAAAGTTTTTCCAATCCGCAGGCAGCTTCCATTTCTCTTCAGATCGGCTGTCATGCGGGTCTTTTTTTCAGTTCTCTGTTCTTCAGACAGTAAACTCTCTGAACCATTTGTTCAGCTTCGTGAGAGCCCGGTAAAGGATCTGGAGCTCCTCGCCGGACAGCTCTTCTTTTATACTGTCAATCATCCTTCTGTGAAATTCTGCATGGTGCTCAAAGGCTCTGCGCCCTTTATCCGACAGGGAGATATAGACCACCCTCCTGTCCTCTTTTCCTCTGGTGCGCTCCACGTAGCCTTTCTTCACAAGGCTGTTCATGGCAATCGTGAGCGTCCCCACTGTGACCGAAAGTTCCCTGGCAATCGCGGACATGTTTTTAGGTACCCCGATTCCTATCGCTTCAATTACGTGCATGTCATTGCTTGTGATATCCCGGAATTCCGGCGTTATAATGGCCTTCTGCTCAATATCCATAATATCGCGGAACAGCCTTACCAGTACCTCATTGAATGTATCGTAATTGTCCACAGTGTTCCCCTCATCTGACCAAAACAAAATTTCCCCACTGATTATACAATAAACAATCCATCCCGGCAACTGTTAGCAGTCAACAAAATTCTTACAACTTTTGTACCTGAAGTCCTCGCAGCCTTTGCTGGCAAAGGCTGTCCTGAGCCTCCCGGCCCGCCTCCTTCGCCCTGGCTTTCCTTCTTTTTTCTCAGACAATAGCTCCCGCTATGACCACGCTGGCTGCAATTCCCGCAGCCGTGGAAATCAGAGCTCCGGCCAGGGTCCATCTTGTCTTTGTCACCTTCACTGCCATAAAATACACACTCATGGTATAGAACACGGTCTCTGTACAGCTCTCCATAATAGAAACTGTCATTCCCAACAGAGAATCCGGTCCGTATGTCCTGAAAATATCGAGAAGAAACCCGGTGGCCGCTGAACTGGACACGAGGCGTACCAGGATTACGGGGACTATTTCTCCAGGAATTCGGAGAAATCCTGCTGGAGCTTTCAATATTTCTGAAAGAAACTCCAGGAATCCAGATGCTCTCAGGACACCCACAGCTGTCATAAGGCCGATCAGGGTGGGCAGTATTCCGGCAACCGTCCTCATCCCCTCCTTTGCCCCTCTCGTGAAGTCGTCAAACACAGGGCGCCTGGAAATGAGTCCAAAGCCGATTATGTAAAACAGAATCACCGGTACCAGAAAGTCTGACAGGTAAAGAACTGCCTTCATGGCTAATCCCCGCTCTATTGCCCTTTCTGTCATTCTATGCCAGAAGGTACCGGTAAATTCCTAGTTTCATGATTTATGAAAAGGGTGATTTCCTTTTCATGTTAAGTATTATACGGGGAGTTTGTGTCCTGACTGTGAATTACTCCTTGCAAAATCAGGAAATTTTTATAAACTGTCTTTCTAAAATCTAAACCGTTCTGATCCTGATTTATGAAGCGCCACAGTCCAGGGAGGCCTTTTTTCAGACTGTCTGCCGCCTGTCTCAGACCCGGCAATAATTTTCCATACGTTTCTTGATATTCTATGATATAATGAGCGCAAGCGAGCCTGTGGGAGCTTGCTCACACGAGACGAGCGGCGAATGACGATCACAGGCTGTGCCTGTGATATAATGACCGCAGGGCGGGCATTATATCTGCGCATTCCGGTTTCAGCATTCACTGCTGAAAGCCGGGCGCTGAATTCCGCCGGAGGCTGCCATATCCGAAGGATATGGTATAACAAAAGCATTCAGAAAAATTAATTTCAGGAGGAAAATCCATGAGCGTACTTTTTATTGAATATCCGAAATGCACTACCTGTCAGAAAGCTAAGAAATGGCTGGATGACGCCGGCGTTTCCTATGAGGATCGCCATATCAAGGAAAACAACCCGACAGCAGAGGAGCTCAGAAAATGGCATAAGATAAGCGGCCTCCCCCTCAAAAAGTTCTTCAATACCAGCGGCCTTCTCTACAAGTCCATGGCGTTAAAGGACAAGCTCCCTTCCATGAGTGAGGATGAGCAGTATGAGCTGCTCGCCACCGATGGAATGCTCGTAAAACGCCCTCTGATTATATCCGAAGACTTTGTGCTCGTCGGCTTTAAAGAGGCTGAGTGGGAGGCCAGGCTTAAATAGCCTGAAAGAAAAAGCGCAGAAGCAAGGGCCTACAGACCAAGGCCCTTGCTCACATTCACCACAAAATCCTGCACATTCGTTACAATACTCTTTGCGGAAAGGCTGCCCCGATCGCCCAGCTTGTTGACGGCGAACTCGGAAACATCCACACTGTAAAAATATACCTGACGCACGGTTCCGTCGGCCAGCACGCGGAAGGACGGGGTCATATTTCCCGTGGCGATGGAGTGCAGGGTGGTAGCCATACAGATCACAGTAGTGGCCTTTTTTATGCACTCTCTCATGGCCGACTGTCCCTCGTACACGTCTGCATAGACCTCCGGGAGAGGCCCGTCATCGCGGATGGAACCTGTCAGCACAAAAGGCACTCCCTTTTTCACACAGCTGTAGATAATCCCGTTGTCAATGTGCTCCTTCTCGATAAACTCCGGGATCGAGCCGTGGAAGCGCACCCTGTTGATTGTATCAATGTGATTGTAATGGCCCCCTGCAAAGCTCTCCTGGGTATATATATCCTGTCCCAGAGCAGTCTTTAAATAGGCCCCCTCCAGATCATGGGTTGCCAGGGCATTTCCCGCAAGCAGAGCGTCCACATATCCGTTCATAACCAGCTTGGAGAAAGCCTCCCTGGAATCGGAGTCAAAGGCACAGGCAGGCCCCATCACCCAGACCACATATCCGTTTTCCCGCTCATGCTTTAAGAGCTCATAAATCTGGTCGTAATCCTTGGAGAATGCCGTCTCCCTGGAACGTCCCTGGCGGAAGGCAAATGCCTCCCCGCTTCCTGCAGAAGGCTCATCAAAGCCATGGGTCCACACAAAGATTCCCTCCTGGGCATCCTCCGTTCTCCCGACGATGACAAGGTCCCCCTTCTTCAGGGTCCTGAACTCCCTCACAGAGATCTCCCCGTTCTCATAGACAGCCACACAGTCCATCCGGCTCTCCTTTGCCAGAAGCCACTGGCCTCCAACCTTGAAATACTCCGGAAAAATCGTAGTAGCATGATAATTCTCCGGTGCCACCTTGTCCTTCGGCGCCGGTGCCATCAGAGCGTCCGGAGCCTTCACAAACTTCTCCTCGGTAAAATCGGGTGCCGTGTACTTTTTCAGTTCAAATGCCATAGTAAAATCCCCTCTCTTATTCGTTCTTTCATGCCGCTTTACCATACCGTCTTTCATGCTTCTGAAGCCTGTCTGACTGGTGCCTTTCTGGTTTTGTCCTCTTTCAGACACCTTTTTCCTCGGCTTTTAAAGCCCCTCATATCTGTCTATTATAGCTTATTTTCCGCTGTTTCGGTACCCCGAAGAAGAAATTTCCGGCACACTTTACCTCTCTTTTTTCCCTCTCCGGTTCATGACTGTGCAGAACAGCACAGCTGCAAGTGTGCTCACCCCCGTAGCCAGAAGTGCAGGGCCCGTGACAGCAGCCGGATTTGCAGAGCCGTACTGTGCCCGGTAGGCAATCATATTGATGGGGATGAGCTGAAGGGAGGAGATATTGATAATCAGGAAGGTACACATCTCATTGCTGGCCGTTCCCCTTAAAACGGGATGGCAGTCTTTTTCCAGTCGCCTCTCCCTCCTCTCCTCCTCCAGCTGTTCAAGTTCCCCCATGGCCTTCAGGCCGGCCGGTGTCGCCGCCCATCCCAGGCCCAGCATGTTGGCAATCATATTGGCGGAGATAGATTCCAGAGCAGGATGGCCCTTTGGAATCTTCGGGAACAGAAAGCGCAGAACCGGATACATTTTCCCTGCCAGGGCCTCGATCAGACCTGCCTTCTGGCCGATTTCCAGAATTCCTGTCCAGAAGGACATGACGCCGAGCATGGTAATTCCCAGGGTTACCGCCTCCCCCGCTGCCTCCAGCGCACCATTTGTGACCTCCGGGAGCCTTCCGTGAAGTGCTCCCCACAAAATTCCCACAGCCATCATCACAGCCCAGACGTAATTCAGCAAAAAAATCCCACCCTTCTGGCAAACTGTATGCCAGAAGAGCGGGATTTATGCCCTTTTTCCATTCCGTCTTCTCGATCCTTACTCTCCGAAGCAGAGCTCCCTCATCACGTCTGGGACTTTCTCGATTCGCTCAGCCCGGTATGCATTGCTTCCGCAGAACAGGAGAGCATGCTCCTCATCTCCCTGGGCTGCATTGATCAGCGCCTGGGTAATGCAGTACGGGGTAGTGGCCGGATCGCAGTGTTCCAGGCAGCGGAAGCACCTGGTGACCTTCTCCCCCTCGGTCATCATCTTTCTGAGAAACGGATTCATGATGGCCCTTCCCGGCATTCCCACCGGGCTTTTGGTGATCACAATATCCTCTTCCTTTGCGCCTATATATGCCTGCTTGTAGACAAGAGGCGCGTCGCACTCCTCTGTAGTCACAAACCTGGTTCCCACCTGGACGCCGTCGGCTCCCAGATCCTCGATGCAGTGGCGCACATCCTCGTGAGTGTACACACCTCCGGCAGCCACTACCGGGATCTCCTTCCCATACTTGTCAGCGTACTGCTCTACCAGGGCGATAATGCCCTTCACCTCTTCCTCGTACTCCGCTTTATGGTAGGTTTTCGATACCTCCTCCGTGTCCGCCTCAAGCTCTGCCAGCTGCTCCCTGGAAAAGCCCAGATGACCGCCTGCCAGAGGTCCCTCAACCACTACCAGATCCGGAGCCGTCTTATAGTTTCTGTCCCACATCTTGCAGATAACCTTGGCAGCCTTGACCGTGGACACGATCGGTGCAATTTTAGTGGCGCTTCCCTTCACATATTCAGGCAGATCCACAGGAAGACCGGCCCCCGAAACAATGAGATCCGCGCCGATTTTCACGGCAGTCTTCACGTACTCAACATAATTCTTGGTGGCAACCATGATATTAAAGCCGATGATGCCTTCAGGGGCAATAGCTCTGGCCTTTTTCAGTTCGCTCTCCATGGCCCTCAGATTTGCCTCCTGGGCATTGCGGTAAAAATCCGGCTCCCGAAAGCCGATCTGTGCGGTTGAGATGAGGCCGATTCCCCCCTCCTTAGCCACAGCTCCTGCCAGGGATGAAAGGCTGATTCCAACCCCCATGCCCCCCTGAATAACAGGGAGCTTAGCCGTCAGATTCCCTATTTTCAGCGGTTTAAATCTATCCATCCTCGTTCTCCTAAATTTTATTTCTGGTTCTCTAAAACGCGCGGAACCTGTCGTATCTCTGGCTGACTGCTTCCGCCCGCGTCATATCCCTGAAACGCAGGAAGAATTCCTCCAGCTTCCAGTCCAGCTCACGGCAGATTTCTTCTTTGTTGGCCTTGGTAGCAGGCTCAGGCTCAGGGATAATGCACTCAATCAGTCCCAGCTCATAAAGATCCTTTGCCGTCATCTTCATGACCTTGGCTGCTTCGCTGGCCTTCTTTCCATCCTTCCAGAGAATTGCCGCAAAGCCCTCAGGTGAGAGTACTGAGTAAACAGCATTCTCCATCATCCAGACCTCATTTCCCACAGCCATGGCAAGGGCACCGCCGCTTCCTCCCTCGCCTACGACAATGGCAAGTACCGGCACAGTCAGGTTGGATGCCTCAAACAGGCTTCTGGCAATCGCCTCACCCTGTCCTCTCTCCTCGGCCTCAATTCCCGGAAAAGCTCCCGGAGTATCCACAAAGCAGATAATCGGGCGGCCGAACTTCTCAGCCTGCTTCATCAGGCGCAGGGCCTTTCTGTAACCCTCGGGATTCGGCATTCCGAAATTCCTCTTTAAGTTCTCTTTTGTGCTCTTCCCCTTCTCCTGAGCAATCACCGTCACCGGCATTCCGTGCCAGGTGGCAATTCCGCCGATAATCGCGCCGTCGTCTCCGAAATAGCGGTCGCCGTGAAGCTCGATGAAGCCGTCAAACAGCTCTTCGATGTAGTCACTGGAGATCAGCCTGTCCTCACTTCTTGATATAAGCACCGTATCCCATGCACTTAACTGGCGGTTTGCAATCTCCTGCAGCTCCTTTTCCGGCGTGCGCTTAATCACTGCGCTCTTTCTGTCAAAGGATTTCTCCAGGGCAGCTAAAAGCTCCTGCTCTGACAGGCTTCCAGTTCCTTTCTCTCCCTCTGCAGAACCCTGGATCTTCCTCGCGCTGCCGCTTTCCTGAGCCTTTTCTGACTCCTGCTTTCTCCGGCCCTCGCCCTTATAATTCCACTCATTTCTGTTGGCATGGATGCGGAGGATGGAGGAAAGGGTATCCTTCATCTCAGGACGCTCCACGATCAGATCCACAAAGCCGTGCTCCATCTGGAATTCCGCCCTCTGGAAGCCCTCAGGCAGCTTCTGCCGGATTGTCTGCTCAATCACCCGCTGTCCCGCAAATCCGATAAGCGCCTTCGGTTCAGCGATAATGATGTCGCCCAGCATGGCAAAGCTGGCTGTCACGCCGCCTGTCGTGGGCTCTGTGAGCACGCTGATGTAGAGAAGGCCGGCGTCACTGTGGCGTTTTATTGCCGCAGAGGTCTTTTCCATCTGCATCAGGGACACAAGCCCCTCCTGCATCCTGGCTCCTCCTGAACAGGCAAAGATAATCACCGGAAGGCGGAGAGCCGTAGCCCTCTCCACAGCTCTCGCAATCTTCTCTCCTACATTGTGGCTCATGCTGCTCATAATGAAGCGGGAATCGCAGACGGCGATCACTGTTTTCTGACCATGAATGGTTCCCCGTCCTGTGACGACCGCCTCGTTCAGGTTCGTCTTTTCCCTGACAGCCTGGACCTTCTTCTCATATCCCGGGAAATTTAAGGGGTTTACAAACTCCATCTCCCTGTCCCACTCCTCAAAGGAACCGCTGTCTATCGTCATCTCGATTCTTCTGTAGGCATGGACGCGGAAGTAGCCGTCACACTTAGGGCAGATGTAGAAATTGTTTTTCACATCCTCTGTATAGATGGGCCGGCCGCACTTATTGCATTTGCGCCAGAGTCCCTGAGGAATATTCGGCTGTCCCTCGTAGACAGCCTCCTCCTTTTCCTCAGAAGCCTTTTTGTATTTCGTATCTATCAAGGTATATGTCTTTTTAAACATATCTTTCAGCATATAACACTCTCCCTTTCCCCGGATATTCCCTTTCGGACTGCCGATACCTGACCTGTCCGCCCAGACTGATGTCAGAGGTCTAAGACATCACTCTATTTGCAGTAGGACGGAAACTCCTTCGGAATGAAATCCGTGTCGATCTGTCCCTCCTGATAGGCCTCATTGTTTAAGATTTCATACTGGAAATCAATGTTTGTGTCAATTCCCTCGATAACAAGCTCTCCCAGAGCGCTCCTCATCTTAGCTATAGCGGCCTGTCTGTCTCTGTCATAGACAATGAGCTTTAGCAGCATGGAATCATAGTTCGGCGGAACCTGATAACCGGCGTAAATATGGGTGTCTATCCTGACTCCCCGGCCTCCCGGCAGATGCACCTCCGTGATGGTTCCCGGACACGGCATAAAGTTCTTCTCCGGGTTCTCCGCATTGATCCTGCACTCAATAGCATGGCCGCGGATCACCACATCGTCCTGGGTAAAGCCAAGGGGCTCTCCAGCTGCGATCTTAATCTGCTCTTTAATCAGATCCAGATCTGTGACAGCCTCTGTCACCGGATGCTCCACCTGAATACGTGTATTCATCTCCATAAAGTAGAACTGCTTGTGTTTGTCTAACAGAAACTCGATGGTTCCCGCATTTACATAGCCCACTGCCCTGGCTGCCTTCACCGCTGTCTCTCCCATAGCTTTGCGAAGCTCAGAGGAAATAGCCTCCGACGGAGCCTCCTCGAGGACCTTCTGATGGCGTCTCTGGATGGAGCAGTCGCGCTCTCCAAGGTGTACCACATTCCCATACTCGTCCGCAAGGATCTGAAACTCAATATGTCTTGGCTGCTCAATATATTTTTCAATATACATGGTGTCATCGGAAAAGCCCTTGACTGATTCCATCTGCGCCTGGTTAAAATTGGCCTCAAAATCCTCCGCGCTTCTGGAAACTCTCATTCCCTTTCCTCCGCCGCCTGAAGATGCCTTGATCATAACGGGAAAGCCGATAGCCTTCGCCATCTTTAAGGCCTCCTCCGGTGAATATACCGGTTCCTTGCTTCCAGGAACAACGGGAACTCCGGCCTCGATCATGGTCTTTCTGGCTTCTGATTTGTTTCCCATCCGGTGAATGATGTCAGCGGAGGGTCCGATAAAGCGGATATTGCATTTCTCGCACAGATCTGCGAAGCGGGCGTTCTCAGAAAGGAACCCGAAGCCCGGATGAATGGCGTCCGCCCTCATGGCCACTGTGGCGGAGATAATGCGCTCCATATCCAGATAGCTCTCGCTGGACGGGGCCGGCCCGATACAGACAGCCTCGTCGGCGAGCAGTGTGTGGAGGCTGTCCCTGTCTGCCTCGGAGTAGACAGCCACCGTCTTGATCCCCATCTCCCGGCAGGCGCGGATAATCCTGACCGCGATCTCGCCGCGGTTTGCAATCAAAATCTTGTTAAACAAAAGCGTCACCTATCCAATCATAAACGTGAGCTCGGCGGAAACTGCCACTTTGCCGTCCACAGATGCTGTCGCACTTCCAATTCCAACCGGCCCCTTTCTCTTGATAATCTGGCATTCCAGCTTCAGTCTGTCCCCCGGAACTACCTTTTTTCTGAACTTGGCGCTGTTGATTCCTCCAAAGTAGGCAACTTTGCCTCTGTTCTCCTCCTCGCTCAGAATCGCCACTGCGCCCACCTGAGCCAGAGCCTCCACAATCAGGACTCCCGGCATAACCGGCTCCTGCGGAAAATGGCCTGCAAAAAACGGCTCATTGTAAGTCACTGACTTATAGCCCGTGGCTCCCTCGCCCGGCCTTATCTCCTCGATACAATCGATAAGGAGAAATGGATGCCTGTGGGGAATAATTTCCTGAATCTCCTTGATTCCTAACATATTCGGTACCCCTGTCTTTTTTTATTTGCCTTACGCCGCTATAAAATCTGCAGCGTCCTGCTATTTAATTCTGAATAACGGCTGGCCGTACTCCACAACCTCCTCGTTGTTTACAAGGATGGCCTCCACCACGCCGTCATACTCACTCTCGATCTCATTCATCAGCTTCATGGCCTCGATGATTCCAAGCACCTGGCCCTTTTTCACCGTATCGCCTACCTTCACAAAGCTGTCGGCGTCCGGCGCAGGAGCTGAATAGAAAGTTCCTACAAGCGGAGACTTTACCACATTGCCGGACGGGATATCCTCCTTTGTCTCAGCCGCCTGTGCGGAAACTGAACCGGCCAGAGAAGCCTCCGGGGTCACGGGGATCCCTGTCACTCCCGCTCCTGCAAGGCCCGGGGCAAGTCCCATAGCGGAGACAGCCGGAGCTGCCACAGGCGGAACAGCCGTCACAATCTCCCTCTCCTTCTCTCTCTTTAGGGACAGTTTTGTCCCGTTCTCCTCGATCACAAGGCTGGTAAGATTATTTTTGGAGACAGCCTCAATCAGTGTCACAATATCCTTAATATCCATGTCTGTCCTCCTCCGGCATTAAGCCTCATACTTCTTTACCACAAGGCTTGCGTTGTGTCCGCCGAAGCCCAGGGAATTGGAAATGGCATAATTTACAGTTGTGTGGACTCCCTCGCCCTTCGTGTAATCCAGATCGCACTCAGGCTCTGACTCAGCAAGCCCTGCTGTGGCGTGCACATAATCCTCCATGACAGACTTCACACAGGTGATGAACTCCACTCCGCCTGCCGCTCCCAGCAAATGGCCGACCATGGATTTGGTGGAATTGATCTTTACCTTGTAAGCGTGATCTCCCAGAGCCAGCTTGATAGCCTTTGTCTCGAAGAGATCGTTGTGGTGGGTGCTGGTTCCGTGAGCATTTACATAGTCGATCTGCTCCGGTGTGATCCCCGCATCCCTGATAGCGTACTCCATAGCCTTTGCGGCTCCGCTTCCGTCCTCTGCCGGGGAGGTAATATGGTATGCATCGCTGGTTGCGCCGTATCCGACGATCTCAGCCAGAATAGTAGCCCCTCTGTTTAATGCATGCTCTAAGGACTCCAGCACGACAACGCCTGCGCCCTCGCCCATAACAAAGCCGTCTCTGTCCTTGTCAAAAGGACGGGAGCAGGTGGCCGGATCCGGGTTGGTAGAGAGGGCTGTAAGAGCCGTAAAGCCTGCGACGCCGATTGGGGTGATGCTTGATTCGGTTCCGCCTGCCAGCATTACCTCTGCCTCGCCGCACTGGATGGAGCGGAAGGCCTCACCGATGGAGTGGGTTCCTGTAGCACAGGCAGTCACCACGTTGATGCACTTTCCCTTAAGTCCGTACTGGATGGACACGTTTCCTGCAGCCATATTGCAGATCATCATGGGCACGAGAAGAGGGTTTACGCGGTTAGGCCCTTTCTCAAGGAGCTTTTTGTACTCTCTCTCCACAGACTGAAGGCTTCCGATTCCGGAACCGATGCTGACACCTACGCGGAAGGGATCCTCCTTTTCCATATCGAGACCTGACTGTGCAAGGGCCTGAGAGGCTGCTGCCACTGCGAACTGGGAAAACGGCTCCATTCTTCTCGCAGTCTTTGCATCCATGTAATTCTTTGGGTCAAAATCCTTTACCTGGGCAGCCAGCTTCACCTTGAAATCTGCTGTATCAAAATATGTAATCTCCCCGAATCCTGTCTTTTTTTCCTTCAGGGAATTCCAGAATGTCTCCACATCATTTCCGACTGGGGTAATTGCACCCATGCCGGTAATTACTACTCTATTTGCCATATATTCCCTCCTGAACTCTTTGAAATTCTTCAGCTGTCCGCACGTTAAGGCCTACATGGCCATTCCGCCGTCCACGCCTATAATCTGTCCTGTAATGTAGCCCGCCAGATCGGAAGCCAGGAAGGCGGCAAGATTTGCTACATCCTCCGTTTTTCCAAACTTCTTCATCGGAATCTGCTCTCCCATGGACTTCTTCACATCCTCAGGAAGAACGGCTGTCATCTCTGTGTCAATGAATCCCGGCGCGATCGCATTTACCGTGATACCGCGGCTTCCAAGCTCTCTGGCCACGGACTTTGTAAGCCCAATCACTCCTGCCTTGGATGCACAGTAATTGGCCTGTCCCGCATTTCCCATCACGCCTGATACGGAGGAGATATTAATGATGCGGCCTCCCTTCTGCTTCAGCATCTGTCTGGAGACATGCTTGATGCAGTTAAAGGTTCCCTTTAAATTGGTGTCTAAAACAGCATCGTACTCCTCCTCACTCATCTTCATGAGCAGATTATCCTTTGTGATGCCGGCATTATTCACCAGAATATCAATTCTCTTATATCTGGCGATGAGATCCTTCATCATTTCTTCAGTCTTTGCGTAGTCGGAGACGCTGCACTGAACAGCCTCAGCGGTACCGCCTGCCTCTGTGATCTCTTTCACCACTTCCTCCGCCTTCGCCGCAGATCCGTTGTAGTTTACGATAACAACAGCGCCCTCTTTGGCCAGTGTCAGGGCGATCTGACGGCCAATTCCGCGGCTCGCTCCGGTTACCAGTGCAATTTTGCCTTCCAATAACATATTTTTACAACCTTTCCTCGGAATCGCTTCCGGTTTGCCTGAGAGTACAGAGAGCCGGCCGCCCCTCTCTGGCCGGCTTTCTTTCCAGGAAGCCTCTACAGCTCCCTTACTTTCTCAATATCTTCCAGTTTCTCTATATTGATCACGCGAACGTTTCTATCTATCTTCTTCATAAATCCGGCCAGTGTCTTGCCAGGCCCGATCTCAATAAATGTATCCACGCCGTCCTGAAGCATCATTCTCATGGTCTGCTCCCACCGCACGGAGGAGGACACCTGCTTCACCAGAAGCGGTTTTACATCCTCTGCCTTTGTCACATACTCAGCCGTCACATTGGCCGCATACGGAATCACAGGCTCGTGAATTTCAACTGTGTCAAGCACTTTTCCCAGCTTCTCTCCTGCCTCTGTGAGCATTCTGGAGTGGAACGGGCCGCTGACATTTAACGGGATCACCCTCTTTGCTCCCGCTTCCTTAAGCTTCTCTGCCGCCTCGTCGACCGCCTCCTTCTTTCCGGAGATAACGATCTGTCCCGGGCAGTTATAGTTGGCAATCTGCACCCCTTCAATTGGCTCGATCACCCGTTCAATTTCCTCTGCATCCATCGCAAGGACAGCGGCCATGGCTCCGATTCCCGCCGGAACCGCCTCCTGCATCAGGATTCCCCTCTGTCTTACGGTGCGAATCGCATCCTCCACAGACATCACGCCAGCAGCAGCCATTGCCGGATACTCTCCCAGACTCAGTCCTGCGGCCGCATCAGGCTTTATCCCTGTACGCTCCATGAGAACCTTCATCATAGCAAGGCTCGCTGTCACCATGGCCGGCTGTGTGTACTCTGTTATGTCCAGCCTGTCGTTTTTCTCAAAGCAGAGCTCAGGCATGGAAAAGCCCAGAATTTCAGTTGCAGTGTCGAATACCTGCTTTCCTGTCTCTGTCTGCTCATAGAAATCCTGCCCCATGCCGCACACCTGCGCACCCTGGCCTGGAAAAATAAATGCAATCTTGCTCATAGCGCTACTCCTTTTTCTTCCTATGGAAACGGCCCGCCTGCCGTCTTCCTGTGCACACGGGCCGCTGTTTCCTATTATCTGACAGAGCCGGATGGCGAAGCTATGCCGCACCTGCTTTTCTGCCAGGTCTGTCTTCTGCGGCGTTTTTGCGCCGCCTTTTTATGGATTACCAGTGCAGAAGCTTACCTGCCTCTGCCATCATCTCGTCCATCATTTCCTTGCAGGTCTGTTCTTTTTTGACCATACCTGCAATCTGGCCTGCCATAACAGTTCCGTTTGATGTGTCTCCATCCATAACGGCCTTTCTGAGGGTTCCCAGCGTCAGATACTCAAGCTCTTCGAAGGACTTGCCCTCCTGCTCCATCTTGATATACTCTCTGGTCATCTGGTTTCTCAGACATCTGACCGGATGGCCGTGGGTCCTGCCTGTTACTGTGGAATCTATGTCCTTCGCCTTGATAATCTTTTCCTTGTAATTGGGATGTACAATGGACTCCTTCGCCACTACAAAGCGTGTTCCCATCTGGACTGCCTCAGCTCCCAGCATAAAGGCGGCTGCAATTCCGCGGCCGTCCCCGATTCCGCCTGCTGCGATAACAGGTATGGATACCGCATCCACTACCTGCGGAACGAGCGTCATGGTCGTAGCTTCACCGATATGTCCGCCGGACTCTGTGCCCTCTGCGATAACGGCGTCAGCTCCGCCTTTCTCCATCATCCTTGCCAAAGCGACGGAGGCCACTACCGGGATTACCTTAATTCCGGCGTTCTTCCACATCTCCATATATTTTCCAGGGTTTCCGGCTCCTGTTGTGACTACCTTCACGCCCTCCTCAACGACTACCTTTGCCACGTCGTCAGCATGAGGACTCATGAGCATGACGTTTACGCCGAACGGCTTCTTTGTCAGCTCTCTGGCCTTTCTGATTTCATCGCGGACTACTTCTCCCGGAGCATTCGCCCCGCCGATGAGACCCAGACCGCCGGCCTCAGAAACAGCTGCAGCCAGATGATGCTCGGCCACCCAGGCCATACCGCCCTGGATGATCGGACATTCAATCCCTAAAAGTTCAGTGACTCTGGTCTTCATTATGCTTCAACACCTTTTTCTTTTAAATAGTTCATTACATCGCCTACTGTTAAGAGGTTCTGTAAGTCCTCAGCCGGGATCTCTACAGAATACTCATCCTCAAGTGCCATAACCAGCTCGAATAAATCCAGAGAATCTGCTCCCAGATCATCCTTGAAGGAGGAAGCCTCTGTGATGGAATCTGCATCCACGCTTAACTGCTCTGCGATGATCTCTTTCATTTTTTCTAACATAATTCATTCTCCTTTACCTTTAAGTTTTAGTTTTTGAATTTAATTTCTGAAAGCCGTTACAGGGTTCCTCCCCCACAGCATTCATTTCTTTTATTATATTTGATTTTCAGGAACTTGCAAGGGAAAAATGACGCGTACGCGCCCTATCCGCAGCAGTGCTTCTTCCTGCTTTACCACTCTAAAAGGGTGGCCCCCCAGGTCATGCCGGAGCCGAAGCCGGCAAGTACCAGTTTATCTCCCCGCTTAAGCTTCCCTTCCTGCTTCATCTCGTCGAGAAGAATCGGAATAGAAGCCGCGGATGTGTTTCCGTAGCGGTCAATATTTACAGGAATCTTTTCCATGGGTATTTTAAGCCGTCTGGAGGCTGCCTCCAGAATCCTGTAGTTGGCCTGGTGAAGAACGAAGTATTTGATTTCCTCCGGCGTCATTTCCGCCTCTTTCAGAATATCCTCCACAATCTCAGGCACCTTGCGGACTGCGAATTTGAAAACTTCCTTCCCGTCCATTTTCATAAAGCCCAGCTCCGGCTTGACTCCGTTCAGGCAGTTTCCGAGATTTCTGGCCTGGCACTCCAGCGTCCATCCCTTCGTTCCGTCGCTTCCCATCAGTGTTTTTATGATTCCGCCGTCCTCTGAGGCCCTCACAACCGCTGCCCCTGCTCCGTCGCCAAAAAGGATGCAGGTTCCCCGGTCTGTCCAGTCCACCACCTTGCTCAAGGCTTCCGCACCTACGATCAGAGCGGTCTTATAGATTCCGGACATAAAAAAGCTGTGGGCAATGTGCAGGCCGAAGATAAATCCTGAGCAGGCTGCCGTAATGTCAAAGCCTACAGCGTTTACCGCTCCGATGGCTGCCTGTACATCCATGGCCGCCGCCGGGAATGCACGGTCTCCGGATGAGGTGGCAAGCACAATCAGGTCGATCTCCTTCGGGTCAATCCCCGCATCAGAAACTGCTCTCTTAGCCGCCTCCACCGCCAGAGCGCAGGTTCCCATCTCCTTTGACACTCTCCTCTCACAGATTCCCGTTCTCTCACGGATCCACGCGTCATCCGTATCCAAAAATTCCATGAGATCCTTATTTGTAACAACTGTATCCGGCACATATGAGCCGATTCCGATGATTCTTGTAGTCATGTCTGATTCCCGCTTTTCTGTCTGCTTATGACAGCCTCCGCCGCCAGGCGCCTGTCTGGCTGTCATATTGATTTTTTATTTTACAATAACATACACCTGTCCGCCTGGGCAGACACCCCCCTGCCTGAAAGCCAAACGAGGCCTCCGTTTTCAGACATGTCCGGGCCTTCCCGACAGATTGTTTGATATTCAAACTATTGCTAGTGTATTCTATGGCCGTTTGTTTGTCAAGAAGAACTTTCCGCATAATCCGCCCCTGAAAAACAGGCTTTTCAGACTGCATTTCCCAGACCTTTCTGCCCTCCTTCTGATTTTCTGTCCCGTCTTTTCTAAGACCTGCAGGCTTTCTGTCTGATTTATACGGCAAAGTACCTCTCTGAAATGCAAAAGTTCCGGGGATAACCTGCTCATGCAGGCGCAGGCTGAGCAGGCTGAACCTTCCCCCATATAAATATGGAAACGGCAGCCCTCTGTCATTTTTATCAGAACGAAAAAAACCAGTACCTTTTTGAGGCAGGAAAATGTATAATAAGAAATCATAAGAACCATAGTACTATCATTCAAAAGGAGGTTTACATAATGCAGAAAATCCTGGTATGCGATGACGACAGACAGATTGTCGAGGCTATAGATATTTATCTGACCGGAGAGGGCTTTGAGGTGATCAAGGCCTATGACGGTCTGGAGGCTCTGGAGCTTCTCAAAACACATGAGGTGAACCTCATGATTGTGGACGTGATGATGCCCGGCCTTGACGGAATCAGAACCACGCTCAAAGTGAGGGAAACCAGCAGTATACCGATTATCATTCTGTCCGCCAAGTCAGAGGATCCTGACAAGATCCTGGGACTGAATATCGGGGCGGATGACTACATTACCAAGCCCTTCAACCCCCTCGAGCTGGTAGCCCGCGTCAAATCCCAGCTTCGCCGCTACACGCAGCTGGGAAATATGAATACCCAGTCCGACAGCCGCGTATATAAGTGCGGCGGCCTTCAGATCAATGATGAGAACAAGGAGGTTCTGGTGGACGGCGAGCTGATCAAGCTGACGCCTATCGAGTATAACATTCTCCTCCTTCTCGTAAAAAATGCAGGAAAGGTATTCTCGATTGATCAGATCTACGAGGAAATCTGGAACGAGGAGGCCATCGGAGCAGACAATACCGTGGCTGTGCACATCCGTCACATCCGTGAAAAAATCGAGATTAATCCCAGAGAGCCCCGCTATCTTAAGGTTGTCTGGGGCGTAGGATATAAGATTGAAAAGCAGTAGGTGGATATGATGAACCGCAGATTAAATTTAAAAAACCATAAGACGATTGTCTGTGTCATCCATCTTCTCTTTCTTGCGCTGATGTTTGCAGGCGTTGGAACGATGTACCTGAACGACAATCTGGGAGTGGGCATCACCCGGATTCACAGCAGCGTCTACGAGGACACGGACGAATTTACCCAGTATTTCAATGACGATCTGGCCGATATTTTCCAATACATGGAATATAATGAGATTTTTGCCACAGGAGGTTCCATTGACATCTCAAAAACGATGCTTGAGATGACCTTCGGCCCCAATGACACCCGCTCCTATTCGCTGAACGACATTATCAAGTATCTTCAGTCTCTGGGGTACTCTCTCAACGGAGATTTTGAGTGCATACCCGTTTCTGTGGACGAAAACAGGAAGCCCGCCATGGGATATGTCGCCTGGTCTGCCAGCGAACCAGATATATATTACACCTCTCTGAAAGATGGGATGCGCCACTGCTCTCTGGAGGAGATTTCCCTTGAAATCATAAACACCCTGAACCGTTACTACAGTACTTACAAACGGCTCATAGAAAGTCCCAGCAACCTGCATTTCAGGATCGAGTACATAGACAGCGAGTCAGAGCCAAAGCGTATCACATCCTTCTCAAACGACAGTACACTGACGTTAGAGCAGGCCAAGACTTATGGACGCTACGCCTGTCTTCAGGGCAACTCTGTGTTTTATGACACAAACTTCCGTTTTATCGATCTGGACACTGTGTCGGCCCTGTCGGCAGGCAATCCCTATGACACAAAAACCTACTATCTGCTGGCTGCCCTTGACACCTCCTATCCAGTGTCAGATCCCTATGCAGACAATTATAACCATTATGTCAGAATGCAGAATTACTACTTTCTGGGTTTTGCTCTGATGGTGGTTGGAGGCCTGACGGCAGCCGCCTCCCTCCTGTACCTGCTTTCAGTGTCCGGAAAACAGGAGTATGGAGACAGCCGCATTACCCTTTCCCCCTTTGACCAGACCTGCACGGAAACAGGTCTGATCCTTCTCATCCTTCTGGCGGGAGCCTCACTTCTGGCAGGGAGATACACTCTGGTGAGAATCGCACATCTGACCCTTCCTGAGGAATCCTGGGATGTGGGAGAAAAGGTGATCTACACAGCCATTGTCTATCTGGTATGCCTCATCGGGCTGTTCAGCCTGCTCAGACGCTGCAAGGCTGGAATACTCTGGAAAAACAGCCTGATTCGAAAGCTCGGCGACAGACTTTCCGTCTTCTTTACAGGCCAGACCTTTGCCGGCCAGCTATCAGCTGCCTTTATCGCCTACCAGATCGCCAACACGGTGCTTCTGGTGACCGCCTCCTACCTGTACCTGAAGTGGCATATCCTGACTCTGACCTTAAAGATCATAATCGGCATGCTCCTGCTTTTATGGCTCTGTGTAAACCTGTGGATCTTCTATCTGATGTTCAGGCGGGCTGCCGACAGGGACAGGCTGGATCTTGCCATCCGCCATCTGGCTGGAGGAGAAACCACCTATCAGGTAGATATCTCCCAGTTTTCAGGCAAGATACGGGAGACAGCGGAAAACCTGAACAATGTCAGCCAGGGACTTGAAGCGGCTCTCTCCGAAAAAGTAAAAAGTGAGCGGCTCAAGGCGGATCTGATTACAAATGTGTCCCATGATATCAAGACACCCCTAACCTCCATTATCAACTATGTAGATTTAATCAAGCGGGAAAACATCCAGGATGAGAAGATTCAGCGCTATCTGGAAGTGCTGGAACAGAAATCCCACCGCCTGAAAAATCTCACAGAGGATTTGGTGGAGGCCTCCAAGGCCAGCTCGGGAAATTTAAAGCTCGACATCAGCAGACTGGATTTCATTGAGCTGATCTATCAGACGAACGGAGAATTTGAGGAGAAGTTTATAAGCCGACGGCTGGATCTCATTACCTCCGCTCCGGAGCGAAGTGTCTTTATCGAGGCGGACGGCCGCCGACTCTGGCGGGTTCTGGAAAACCTCTATAACAACGCCTTTAAGTATGCTCTGGAGGGAAGCCGGATCTATGCGGATGTGTCAGTGGAGAACTCCATGGCTGTATTTACCATTAAAAACATATCTGCCAGCCCTCTGAATATCAAGGCCGAGGAGCTGACTGAGCGGTTTGTCCGCGGCGATGTGGCAAGGACTACGGAGGGGAGCGGCCTGGGACTCTCTATCGCCAGAAGTCTGACACAGCTTCAGGGCGGAAGCTTTGAAATCTATATCGACGGCGATCTCTTTAAGGTAAGAGTGGCATTTCCTGTGGCAGAAGTTCCGCCTAAAGTCCTGCCCAAAACAGCGGAAGCAAAGACAGAGGATGACGAAGGCAGGGCTGAAAGCGAAGGTCAGACTCCTTAGCTTAGGCCCTGTAAGGTCTTTTTTCCCCTCCCTCAATCAGCCGGATCCGTTTCCAGTGGCCTGTCAGATACCACCCAAAGGATATGGCATAGTTTGTGGCCCAGCCCAGCGGAACGGCGTACCACACGAACTCAAGCCCATAGCGGGTAGCAAAGAAGCTGGCCACAAACACGCGGATGGTCAGGTTGGCCAGATTGGAGACGGTAAATACAGTCACATCCCCTGCTCCCCTTAAAAGGCCGTCTGTCGTGGCCTTCAGCCCGATCAGAATATAGAAAAACGAGATAAAGTCCGCGTAGGACATAGCCACGCTGAAAGCCTCCTCGCTGACCTCAGCGTCCAGAAACGCAGAGATAAACAGGCTTCCGAAGCTCTGGGTCAGGACACAGAGAGCTGCTGCAAAGGCTGCAAGGGCGAAATAGCAGGTTCTGTATCCCTCTCTGACGCGCTTTTCATTCCCGGCCCCTATATTCTGGGCTGTAAAGGTGGACATGGCATTTCCAATCGCCAGCATGGGCACGATGGAGATAGACTCGATTCTGGTTCCTGCCGAGTACCCGGCAATGGCAGAGGAGCCGAAGGTGTTCACCACCGACTGCACCAGAAGGATTCCCATCTGCACAATAGACTGCTGCAGGATGGAGGGGATCGCCACCTTTACCATGGAGAGCATCATTCCCCTGTCATAAAACCGGAATTCCTCTCTCCTGTGTTCATAGCCTCTGAGCTTTCTCATCAGAAGGCAGAAGGACAGCACAGCCGAGAGTCCCTGAGCAATCAGAGTGGCAACAGCCACGCCCCGGACTGCCATGCCAAACTGAATGACAAACAGCAGATCCAGCACGATATTTAACAGCGAGGAGAAGATGAGGAGCCAAAGGGGCGTCCTGGAATCTCCGAGAGAGTTAAACACCGACGCCTGGACGTTGTACATAAAGAGAAACGGCAGACCCAGAAAATAAATGCTCAGATACAGGGCCGCATCCTCAAAGATATTGCCCGGCACATTCATCAGCGCCAGAATCCTGTCGCTATATGCCAGTCCGAACACTCCCAGAAAAACGCTGATAACGAGAAAATTAAGCAGGGTTGTGGAGACGGCTGTTTTCATTTTTGTAATCTGGCCCGCTCCCAGAAACTGTGAGATGATTACAGAGCTTCCCGTCCCTCCGCCGATGGCCACGGCGATGAACACATTGGTTATGGCGTAGGAGGCTCCCACGGAGGCCAGGGCATTTTCACTGACAAACTGCCCCACCACAACGGAGTCCATAATATTGTAAAACTGCTGGAACAGATTGCCCAGAATCATGGGGAAGGCAAAGAGTAAAAGGGCCTTTCCCGGATGATCGGTGAGCATACTGCAGGTTTTCTTTTTTGCTTTAACTGCCTGTGACATTTGTGAAATTCTCCTGTGTTGATATCAGAATCCATGTATGAAGCGGGACCCGGTCTGAGTATGCTGGCTGAAAACCGCCTTTATCAACTTCCTGACCTGTCTTTAATGATCCCATACGATTTTGACTGCATGAAAGCCATTTTCGGCAGTTATAGTATACCCAAAACCACTGTCTTTTTCAATTCATACAGATAAATTCACAAATACGGCATCCCTCTTTCAAACATATGGCAACCGCCTGCTTTCTCACAGCCTCTGCTGCCTTTCTCTTCATATTTTTATGTCTGTTTTTCTGTCTGCAGCATGGACAATGCTCCCGCTTCCATATATAATGAAAAAAGAGAAGCTTGTTTCTTTATATTATCAATGCACTGAGAGGTGATTATCTATGTTTCGAAAAACTTTGCGCCGCAGTCTTCAGAAAGGCCTGAAAAAGACCAGAAATGCAGTGATTCTGGGTCTTTCTGCTGCCGCATTAATCTGCACGCCGGTATTTGCCCAGGTGAGGACACCGGAAGCCTCCGGCTCCGTCACCTACTCAAACGGAAACGCTGTCATCGACGCCTCCAACGCGTCTCAGGGCTATGTCATGGTAAAATATACCGGCGGCACATCACGCATTAAAGTAAGAATTACAAAGGGCACAGACTACACCTATGATCTGAATGCCAGCGGAAATTATGAGGTATTCCCGCTGACAGAGGGAAGCGGAACTTACACTGTCAAGGTATTCCAGCAGGTTCAGGGAACCTCCTACGCCCAGGTCATGAGTCAGACCATCAATGTGAATCTGGCTGACGAGCTGTCCCCCTTCCTCTATCCCAACCAGTTCTGCAACTTTCGCGCAGACTCCGCGGTAGTCTCCACAGCGGCCTCCATCACAGCCGGAATCTCTGATCCGCTCTCAAAGGTACAGGCCATATATAATTATGCGGTGGACAATATTTCCTACGACTACCAGAAGGCTGCAACTGTACAGAGCGGATACCTGCCCGTACCGGATTCTACGCTGGCGTCAAAAACCGGCATCTGCTTCGACTATGCGGCAGTCATGACCTCCATGCTCCGCTCCCAGGACATTCCGACCAAACTTGTGATCGGATACACCGGCGGCGCCTACCATGCATGGGTAAGCGTGTATGTAACCGGACAGGGCTGGGTTGACAATATTATCTACTTCGACGGCGTAAACTGGCGGTACATGGATCCGACCTTTGCGTCCAGCGGAAAAGGCAACGCAGCCATCACCAGCTACATTACGAATCCGGCAAACTATCAGGCAAAATTCACTTACTAAAAGGGAGACTGATCCCAGAAGAGGAATCATACTATGAAACAATCCGTACCATTTACCGGACTTTCCCTGTCCGGCTTCTGTATGCAAATTTCTATTCTCTTAAAATCGGCAGTGCCTCTCTATGAGGGGCTCTCCGTCATGGCCGAGGACGCATCATCGCCCCGCGAGAAGGAAATTCTCACCGCCATGTCCGATAAGCTGCGCATGGGTTTTCCCTTCAGCGAGGCCGTCAGCGAGGCCGGCTGCTTTCCGGCTTATGTAACCCAGATGACTGTGCTGGGGGAGCGCACAGGTACTCTGGATGAAACCATGGAGCATCTGTCCCGGTTCTATGAGAGGGAATACCGGCTCGGCGAAAATCTGCGCCGTGCCGTCACCTACCCCGCCATCATGATCGTGATGCTCCTTGTGATCCTGTTTATCCTGTTCACCAGGGTGATGCCGATCTTTTCCGGTGTCTATGAACAGCTGGGAACCTCCATACCGGACGCCGCCCAGGCGGCTATCCAGTTCGGAGGTATCTTAAGCGGCGCGGCTCTCGTCTTTGCAGCAGTGCTCATAGCTGCCTTCGCCGTCGTCCGGCTTACCAGCCGGCCCGGCCAGGAAAGCAGCCTGTCGCACCGCCTTCTGCGCTCCATTAAAAACCATTCCTCCATTGCGAAGCTCTCTGCCCTGCGCCGCTTCTGCTCTGTCATGGCAATGACGCTTCACTGCGGAATGAACATGGCCGAGGGCTGCCGTATGGCTGCCACACTGGTGGACAACGATTCTGTGCTTCCCGGAGTCAGAGCCTGCGAAAGGGAGCTGGAATCGGGAAAGGCCTTCTACGACTCCATCGAACCCTCCGGTCTGTTTTCCGGCTTTGATCTGCAGATGATCCGCATCGGAAGCAGGGCCGGACAGCTGGAAACCGTTATGCGTGAGCTGGAGGAGGACTATGATGAGCGCTCCTCTGATGCCCTCGACAGTCTGATTGCAAGGCTTGAGCCTGCCATCGTCTCGGTGCTGGCAGTTGCAGTGGGGCTTGTCCTCCTGTCTGTCATGCTTCCGCTGGCAGGAATTCTCTCCTCCATCGGATAGCAGAATATCTGCCGGGATATCCGGCAAAGACGCCTTTTAACATATTGCAGAACCAGCCTGTGCATTCAGAGGCTTTCGCCTGGAAAGCACTGCCCTTTGAACGCAGTCTGGGAATCTGAGACAGGAGAATTGATATGCTGCACGTACAAGTTCAGAAAAAAAAGAGGGGATTTGCAGGATACCTTCTGTCCTTCCTCATCTTTTTTGCCGTTCTCTTCTTCTCTCTCTTCTGTATGAACGCCATGCAGAGGAGAAGCGAGGAGGAGAGCCTGATGTCCCTGAGGGACGCCATAAGACGGGCAAGCGTCCAGTGCTATGCCATTGAGGGGCGCTATCCGCCAAGCGTGGAATATCTGGAAGAGCACTATGGAATCGTCATTGACAGAGACCGCTATCATGTATTCTACGACGGCTGGGCCAGCAACGTAATGCCCGACATCACCGTTCTTCCCGTCGCAGAGGAGGAGAAAGGAGATGAAACATGGTAAAACGAACGCAGAATTCCGGCAGAACAGAGCTGCTTTTCTCCATGCTCCTCCTCTTTGTCTTTCTGCTCTGCTCCATTTTCACTGTTTTGATCGGAAGCCGTGTCTATGAAAATATCAGAGCCAGGGACAATGAGTCCTTCTATCGGGATACAGCCCTCAGCTATGTGGTAAACAAGGTAAGGCAGGCCGACGAAACCGGCGCGGTGGAAGTCCGGGATGAGGGAGATACCTCTGTGCTTGTCCTCACCTCGCAGATCAACGGAAGTCTCTATGAAACGTGGATCTACACCCTGGACGGAACACTGAGAGAGCTTTTCACCCCCAAAGACAGCGGGCTGACCACAGCCGACGGACTGGAGATCAGCAGCTGTCCAAAGCTTACCTTCCTTTTAGAAGATCAGGGCGGAAAAAAACTGCTGACCATCTGTCAGTCCTCCCCGGAAAGCGAAACCTCTTCCGGCAGTCCCGCTGCCTCAGAAGGCTCAGAGACTCAGGAGGAAGACCGCAGGGTCTCTCTCCTTCTGAGAAGCTCCGGCGGGACTTTTACAGGCAGCACCGGCCTTCATCCGGCTGAAAGCGCCGGAAATGCCGGATACTAAGGAGGACAATTATGCTTCAGAAAAAATATACCACTCGAAACAGGCGGCCTTCCTACGCCTTCCTGATGGAAATGCTCTGGGTCTGCGGCTTCTTCGCCGTAGCTGCCTGTATTTTCGTTCTGGCCTTTGTAAAGGCTGACTCCATGAGCCGTCGGGCAGAGGACCTGAACCAGGCGGTCATGGCCGCTGAAAATGAGATGGAGCAGACTTTTCTGCTGGGGAGGGAAGGCTCCTGGATCGTTTGTTTTGATGACAGCTGGAATCCTCTCCCTGAAGACGGGAGCCTCTCAGATCCTGCCCTGATATCTGATAAAACACCGTCTGAGGATTCTGCAAACCTGCCAAGAGTCCACGCTGCTCTTTTTGTGGACAGCAGACTGGACGGCAGTCTTTTAAATGTAACGATAAACGCCGCAGTCATGTCTCCTCACCAGGAAACCATATACACCTTGGAGGGAAGCCACATGATGTCCGGAGAGATTTTGCAGGAATCCGGGAAAGGAGGACAGTCATGAGAGAGACAAGACAAGTAAGCCGGATCAATATCGGCACGGCCTCCATTGTTCTGATCCTGATTATCCTGTGTCTGTCCGTCTTTTCCCTGCTGAGCCTCAGTGATGCCCGCTCCTCCCTCTCTTTTGCAGAGAGAAGAGCCCAGTCTGTTCAGGCCTTCTACAGCGCAGACGCCCAGGTCCAGAGATGGCTCTCGGACATCCAGGGACTTTCCATTCAGGAAGCGGCGGCCAGACGGGAGAGTCTGCCCGAGGACGCCTCTGTGGAGGCATCCGGCGAGGAGGGCATACTGACTCTCACCATCCCCATGTCCCAGGGCCAGTCGCTCCTTGCCCGTTACAGCGTTTCAGAAGGACGGCTTATCTCCTCCCGCGTCTACAACAGTGAAGATTACGCCATCGACACCCGCCTTCCTGTCTGGACGGGACAGTCGGACGGGACAGCTGATGGGACCCATGCCGATTAGTCAGGATCACTTATACAGGAGAATTTTATGAATATCAAAGAATTTTTTAAAGACGCCGTGGAAAGACAGGCATCCGACATCTTTATGATCCCAGGAATGCCTCTGGCTCTCAAAATTAACGGCCGAATCGAAAATATAGGGGAGGAAAAAATCTTCCCTGCAGAGATGGACAATTACATCCGGGAAATCTACACCCTCAGCGGCAGCCGGGACATGTCCAGGGTTATGACGCTGGGAGACGATGATTTCTCCTTCTCCATTGTGGGACTCTCCCGGTTCCGCGCAAGCGTGATGAAACAGAGGGGCTCTCTGGCAGCGGTCATCCGGATTGTCCGCTTCGATCTTCCTAATCCCGCAGACATCCATATACCGGAGACCGTCTTAAACATCGCCTCCATGAAAAAGGGCATGGTGCTGGTGACAGGCGCAGCGGGCAGCGGAAAATCCACGACTCTGGCCTGCATCATCGACCGTATCAACCAGACGAGAAACGCCCATGTCATCACCCTGGAGGATCCCATCGAGTACCTTCACCACCATCAGCACTCTGTGGTTACCCAGCGGGAGATCGGCCACGACACCGCCTCCTATGTGGACGGCCTGAGGGCCTCCCTGCGCCAGGCGCCGGATGTTATTCTCTTAGGCGAGATGCGGGACTACGAAACCATCCAGACAGCCATGACTGCGGCAGAGACGGGCCATCTGCTGATCTCCACCCTCCACACCATCGGAGCCGCCAACACCATCGACCGTATTATCGACGTTTTTCCGGCTGACGGACAGCAGCAGGTGCGCGTTCAGCTGGCTATGGTTTTAAAAGCCGTTGTGTCACAGCAGCTGGTTCCCGCTGCAGACGGTTCCCTGGTTCCGGCCTTCGAGATCATGTTCGTCAATGAGGCTATCCGCAGCATGATCCGGGAGTCAAAGATCCACCAGATCCAGAATGTCATCGCCACCAGCATGGCGGAAGGCATGGTAAGCCTGGACAGCAGTCTTCTGAGATATCTTCAGCAGGGACTTATCACAAAGGAAACCTGTATAAACTACAGCTTAAATCCTGAACAGATGAAGATGCGCCTGGGCTAGACCCATGGCAGGCCGCACCCGGCGCCCTGAACCCCTGAAAGGGTCCGCTTTCCCAGCGCCGGGTGCACAGCCTCCCGGGCGCCTCTCTCCTCTTTGCAGGCAGTAAAGATTCGACAAAAGAAAAAAACACCGATCCCAGCGCTCTCAGTCGCCAAAATCAGTGCTTTCAGTGCGCCTTCAGGGACTCGAACCCTGGACAAATAGATTAAGAGTCTACTGCTCTACCAGCTGAGCTAAAGGCGCATATTCTGTTGTTTCCGGCAGGTTCTGAAGCCTGTCCTGTAACACGCAAATTAGTATACCTCTCCATTATGAAAAAGTCAATACTTTTTTTATTTTTTATTTATTTTTTTGTTACAGTTCAGCCAGACGCTTCCCCGCCCGCTTTAAGCGGGCAAGAAGATATATGGCTGAACTGTTGCATTTTTTTCTCCCTGGCAAAATGAAACAAAGGGATAGGCAGATTTTTCTTTCGTATTTTTCTCTGCTCTCTTTTGCTATCTGCGGCGGCACTGCTTTGCGCAGCCCTTCCCAAGAGCCTTTCCAGCTTCCTCAAAACAGCGCTTGTAGTGGAGTACTGCCTTATTGAGCTCTGCCTTGTCGCAGGTGGCGATGGACAGTGAGCGGATAATCTTTTTCTTCAGGCTCACAGGCCTCATCCCTTCCTCTCTCCTCGCCTTATTTTATGCACAGTCAAGATATAAGCGCACAGAGCCGACTCTGCCTCCGCCTCGGATTTTTCCGCATCCTTCCCTCTATTTTCCTCGGACAGCTGACAGCTTGCAGATGGCCTGACCTCTGGAGGAGAACTTTTCCTCATACTCTGTCATCACATTTCCCTCGGCCATGGGGCTGTTGTGAAGATCAAAGGTATATTCCCTCACCTTCCAGCCTGACTCCGGGATAGATTCAAGAGAGTACTCAAACAGTCCCCGGTTGTCTGTCTTAAACTCTACGTCTCCATCCTCTGAGAGCACCTGATCATAAACTGCCATAAACTGCGGCGATGTGAGCCTGCGCTTTGCGTGGCGGTCTTTGGGCCACGGATCGGAAAAATTCAGATAAATTTTCTTCACCTCTCCCGGTTCAAACATCTCCCCCAGCTCCTTTGCATCCACACACATAAAGCAGATGTTGGAGAGCGGCAGCTTCTCCCGCTTCTGAAGTGCCTTTAAGAGTACAGTGGAGTATCTCTCTATTCCTATATAGTTGATGTCTGGGTTTCTCTCTGCCAGTTCCATGATAAACCGGCCCTTCCCCATTCCTACCTCGATGTGGATCGGATGGTCATTTCCGAACACCTCTCTCCATCTGCCCTTTTTCTCCTTTGGTTCCTGGATCACATAGGGGCTCTGTGCAATCGCCTCCTCAGCGCCCGGTATGTGGCGTAATCTCATTCTCGTTCCTCCTGTCTCCCGATTTATTCCTGTTTCCTGCCGATTTTTGGCAGGAAATTCTGCTTTCTTCTCTGTTTTCCGCCCTCTATCTTACCATTTCTCTTCCTCACATGCAAGAAAGTTATCCTGTCTGCGCTCTTAATTCTTCTCCCTGTTCCCGTATCTGATTCAGCTCCCCCTTCCGCTCCTCCTTCCCCTCCTCTTCTCACGAATTTCCCGAAAACTCCCTATATTCTGACAATATATGAACTATTTCCTTACAAATTTTATTTTTTTCAAAATAATGATGCAGAAAATGTCGAGGTATATTATAATAGCAGTGTGTGATTTGTATTAATTGTATTAAATGGTAAAGGAGATGCCTTATGAATACGGACAATATAAATACCGGCAGCTGGGAGAGGATACAGAACGGCTTCCAGGATACAGAACGGCTGTTAGGCCAGAAACGGTACAATGAATGTATGATCAGAGCCAGACAGACTCTGGAATTTATGGTGAAATGCCTTTGTGAGCGCTTTGATGTGTCAGAGGCCACTCTTGTGGACATGATCGACGCCCTCTATGAGAACGGCATTATCAATAAGACCACCTGCGAGCATTATCACAAAATCCGCATGATAGGAAACAAGGCGGTTCATGAGGAGGATAATCTGGCATATAATGCAGGGCAGGCCTACCACCTGCTGTCCCAGGAGATCTACACCTTCGCAAATGACTTTACAGGGAAGAAAAAGAAACCCCTCCCCCGCCAGAGGGAAGATATTTCCCGGGAGGACGCCTCATCCAGAGAGCAACTTTCCCGGCCTTCCAGAGGCAGTGCCTCCCGTTCCAGGGGGGCTGTTTCCAGAGCGGGAGGTTCCTCCTCCGCAAGGCGCAGAAGACCCCGTTCCTCCGGACCGGTTATCGATCCGGGAAGCCTTTTGAAGATTTTTATTCCGATTGCGATCATTATCATCCTGATCTTTATTATCCGCCTGGTTCACCCGGGAGATGAGAACGGTGCAGAGACTACAGCTCCCATTGAGCTGGAAACCATCGCTCCCACTGAAGAGGCGACTACTGAGGAGAATACTACTGAGGCCGCTCCTGCCAAACGATACAGAACAAGCGACACGCTGAATGTCCGCTCTGAGCCGTCAACCAGCGCCTCAAAGCTGGGTCAGCTGGCCCCGGGGACGGAGGTAGAATACATAGAGGATTACGATGATACCTGGGTGAAAATTACCTTTGAAGGCCAGGAGGGATATGTATCAAAAGAATATCTGGAATTGATTGCTGAATAGAGACTGCGGCCAGGCAGCCGCTCTCTGCTTAGCTACCTGCCATAAAAAGGGCCGCCGGAAATCCGACGGCCCTTTTCATGAAAGAGTGAATTTTACTTATATGTATAATTTTCTGTTCCTCCGGGCAATCCCCGAGTCCCAGAAAACTATAACGCATTTTGAAATTTAGAGCTCAGACAATTAAGCCTCTGTCTCAGCCTCTGTTGTCTCCTCAGCCTCATCAGCTGCTGCCTCTGTCTCCTCGTCTGCAGCTGCCTCTGTTGTCTCTTCCTCAGCTGCCTCTGTTGTCTCTTCCTCGGCTGCCTCTGTTGTCTCCTCCTCAGCTGCCTCTGTTGTCTCTTCCTCAACTGCTGCTGTTGTCTCAACTGCTGCTGTTGTCTCTGTAGTTGTCTCTGTGCTTCCGCATGCTGTTAAAGCAAATGCTGTTAAAGCTGCTGCTGCAAATAAAACTGTTTTCTTCATAATTTTTTTCCTCCTCATTTTACAACAAAGTTATAAAATATTCTGTCACAGAGGTTTTTTGTTTGCCTCCTCATGACATATCCATAGTATAGTGATTTTTTTTTAAAAAATCAAGAGCCTCTCAAAAAATTCATGAAGTTTTAATAATTCTGTTCTTTATTTTTTATGCTTTTACAGCACTTTTTTATTTTTCTGTGTTTTTATTCCCCAAAAGCGTTCTTACAAGAGCCGGTATTTCCGTCAGGGTACGTATCTCACAGGAAGCCAGGCTTCTGTCAAAGGCAAATCTGTTATCGATCAGGGCCGCCACCTTCATCCCCGCCCGGCTGGCGGCTGTGATACCGACAGTGGAATCTTCTATGACAAGGCACTCTCCAGGCTCTGCTCCCAGCTTTTCTGCTGTATAGAGATAAATCTCCGGATCCGGTTTGCTTCTCTTAAACATGCCGCCGCTTACCATAATCTCCAGCCTCTCCTTTACATGATTCAATGTAAGAATATGATCCACCTGTTCCAGATTAGTGGAGGAAGCCACCGCCAGCTTGAGTCCCATCTCCCTCAGCTGATCCATCACCGGCAGAATTTCAGGTCTGAAAATGGCGCGGTAATCTACCTCCTCAAATGCCCTTTTCCAGATTCCCCTGCTGTGATACTGCTCCCTCAGCTCCTCCCAGGTTTCGCCTGTTTTCAGAGCCTTCTCCATCACGTCCCAGCAGTCCTTTTTCGTCGTGCCGACCGTCCCGTAAAGCTCCTCGATCCTGATGTCCGGCCTCTTTTCTCTGGCAAACGCATACATGTATTTCAGGTACTCGCCCTCACTGTCAATAATCACTCCGTCCATATCGAAAATCACTGCTTTTATCATAATTTTTATGAAGCTCCTTTCCCTAACATATCCTCTGTATTTATCCCGCTTCAGATTCTTTTTTCCGCCCCTCAGGCGCTGACGGGCACATACCTACAGTATAGGGAAGCCCCGGGCTCAGTTCAACTCTATTTTTCAGACTTGTACTTTTTTGTGTCTTTGACAGATGTATCCGCAGCCGGCCAGGCTGTTCTCTGTGTATCTCTCTGTATTGCTCTATATTACTCTGTATTTCTCTGTATCGCTCTGTCTCATCCCGCCGCATGCCTCCTGTTCCACAGCGCCTCCCTGGAAATTCTAACACTTTTATGAATTTTCCCTTGTCCCGCTTGCGTCCGCCGGCTTTAGTGGTATACTTGAAACAGCTCAGCCTTCCATTTTACAGGGCAGACTGGTCCCGGGCTGAGGCTTAGTCACTTTCCGAACTGTATTGGAACATAAAGCTGACGCAAGTCAGCAGACAGGAGATTCATGATTATGAAACACACAGGGCCCCTTGCCTGGCTGGCCGGCATTGTCTGCGCCTTCTGCCTGATGATTGCCTTTCTCATCACATCGGTGGAAGCGGTCGTTTACTGGACGCCAGGCTATTTTGAAACAGAATATGAAACCTACCAGGTTCCCGAAACCGTTCACATGCAGATATGCCATCATCTCCTCTACGTCACAGAGGAGATGATGGCATATCTGAGAGGAAACAGGGATGATCTGCACATTGACACAGTGGTGGACGGGCAGGAAAGGGAATTTTTTAACGAGAGGGAGATTGCCCATATGGAAGATGTGAGAGAGCTCTTTATCGGTGCTCTCTATCTGCGGGCTGCCTGCCTTGCCGCTGCCGCTCTCTGCATAATCTTTCTGATTCTATCGAAGGCCAGCCTGCGCTTCGTCCTGCCGCGGGCTCTCTGCGCGGGAACGGGAATCTTTTTCATGCTGACAGCCGTTCTGGCAGCTGTTATATCCACAGACTTCACGAAATACTTTGTGATTTTCCACAAAATCTTCTTTGACAATGACCTGTGGATTCTCGATCCGGCCACGGATCTTTTGATTAACATTGTGCCTGAGCCGTTCTTTATGGACACTGCCGCCAGGATAGGAGTTACCTTTGGCCTGATGGTTCTGTTTCTCTTTGCTGTCTGTCTGGCTTTCATCCTCTTCACGAAGAAGAGAAAACCGCTCACTCCGGCCTTTACTAACAGAGGATAATCCGATATACTGTTAAATAAGCATTACATTTTTTACATTTATGTTACAAGAAATGTTTTTGCTGCGGCCGGAGCAGGAGACTGGGTCGGCCCGGCAGCTCCCTGTATAGAGAATAAAACCACGCAAAGGATTGAATATAGATGAAACAGAAATTTATACGCACGATTTTGTGCTTTTTTTTGACGGCTGCCGTTTCGGCCCATCCCGCCTATGCCTCCCAGGAATGGCCTTCTGATGTATCCATAGAGGCGGATGCCGGGATTGTCATGGATGCGGACTCAGGAACCGTCCTTTATGGAAAAAATATCCATGACACTTACTCCCCCGCCAGCATTACCAAGGTGCTCACCTCCATCATTGTCCTTGAAAACTGTGATCTGGATGAGATGGTCACCTTCTCAAAAAATGCTATCTACAATGTGGAGGCTGACAGCTCGTCAGCCGGCTACGACACCGGAGATCAGGCCACCGTACGGGACTGTCTTTATGCCCTCCTCTTAAAGTCGGCAAACGAAGCGGCAAACGCCCTAGCTGAACATGTCGCGGGAACCACAGAGGCCTTTGCCGAGATGATGAATGAGAAAGCAAAGGAGCTTGGCTGCGTGGATTCCCACTTTGCCAATCCCAGCGGCCTGAACGACGAAAATCACTATGTCAGCGCCTACGACATGGCTCTGATTACCAGATACGCCTTCGAAAACGAGATATTTGAGGAGATTATTTCCACCACCTATTACGAACTCCCTCCAAATGCCAGAAATCCCGAGGGACTCGGCGTTTCCCCGGGAAATAAGCTTATCAAGAAAAATTTCCCCGAATACCGTCCCGATGTAATCGGCGGAAAGACAGGCTATACCTCCATCGCCCTGAACACCCTGGTGACAGGAGCCAGGCAGGACGACACGACGCTGATCACCGTTGTCCTCCACAGCCGCGGAACCACCTATTCCGACACCAGCCGCATGCTGGATTTCGGCTTTGGCAACTTCCGCTCCGTCTCCCTTGAGAATAATGATACCACCTATTCCTCGTTAAACAGCAACCTGACCATCGCAGGGCTGCCTACATCGTCTGCCCCGTCCCTGACTGTGGACCCGGACAGCCGGATTATTCTCCCAAACAATGCGGAGTTTGAGGAAACCACCTCCTCCGTATCGTTCGACCTGCCGGAAAATGCTCCGGACAATGCGATTGCAGCCGTCTGTTACTCTCTGGGAGAGCACCAGGTCGGAACTGCCTGGCTTACCCTGGGCGCAGAGCGGTCAGAATCTCCCGCCATTCCGGAGGAGCTGTTGAGCGCGGTTCCCACTACTATCGCTCAGGTCAGCTATGAGGATGAAGCAGCGGCAGAAAACAGCTCTGAAAAAGACAGAAACATGGAAGAAGCCGCTGACAGTCAAAGCACGTCAGATTCCGCCTCCGAACCGGACCAGAATACCTTATCCTCCGGCGAGCAGTCCCAGAACACTCCGGATGAGAACCCCACCGGCGGCGCTTTATCGGATGGCTTTTCTGTCACACCGATTCTCATTTTTACCGCTGCAGCAGCTGTAATCGCCCTTCTCGGAACGGCCCTGGCTGTCTGGATCGGAAAAAGCCGCCGCCGCGAGGAGGCAGAGCGCATGGAGCGCCGCAGAAAGCGTATGGAGCGCCTGAAAGAAACAGGCGTATCTGAGGAGGAGTTTAACGAAATGATGAAAAGCCGCCGCCTCTCCATCCCGCTGGAGCCGGATGAACGTTCTCCCCGCAGAAAGGGAAGTTCTAAAAGCTCTCTTTTATCCCAGCCGAAGAAAAAGAGAACCAGGGACAGTGAATTCACCTTGAAAAAAAGGCGCAGGTGGAAGCGGTAAGTCATGACAGAGCAAAGTCTCATCGAAGAAGCATCTGCCCCAATACCCACTGTGTATCCACAGAGTATTTGATTCAGTTCTTCTGACGGCTCGGATATTATGGCTCGAACATTGAATAAAAAAAGCATCCTCTGGCGGAAAGCCTGTTTTTCAGGTCTTCCCCCGGAGGATGCTTTTATTAATACAGCTTTCTATTTATACAGCCTTTCAGCTTCTCTTTCTCTCTTCCTGTCCGCTTCGCCTCAGTTTTTCCAAACCTGCGATTCAGAGCACCAGCTGCCTGCCTGTTTCATCCCTGCTGCCCTGCCGCTCCAGAATTCTTTCCTTTTCTTTTCAGCCGGTTTGCTGCAGCCTCTGATTTTTCCTTCTTTTTGGCCTCCTTGCGCGCCTTTGCCCGCTCAGCGCGCTTTTTTTTCGCTTCCTCGCGGCGCCTGATAATCGTATCCACCCCTGCCTCATCTGCAAACTTCACTGTCTTTACAGCAAACACAGAGCCGTCCTCTGACTTCTTAATCCTGATTTTTCCCTTCACAAACCCGTGCTCGGGGCAGACAGCCAGACAGAAATAATACCGCTGGTTCACGCTAAACCAGCGGATTTTCTTTCGCAGCATGCGGTGACACTTATAGCAGACCACATCTGTCACCCGCTTTTGTGCGAGCAGCTCCTCCTTGGTTTCCCAGGTTCTTGACACGAATTTCGAGTAATCGGGAAATTCCAGATAGATCTCCTCCTCCTCTGTTTCAGGAGTCTGGTAGTAGTCCACGGAAATGTACTCCATCATACTGTAGAAGTTCATTTTTCCCATCACAAGGCCTGTGTACCAGGCATCATCCAGAGCGCGGTGAAACGGGCGCTCCTCCTCAATTCCCATCTCCAGAACCGCCGTATCCAGCGATTCTCTCTTCGTATTTCCCTGAATCAGACTGTAAATCTTCTGAAGATCAAAGTAATAGAGAGGTTTCTGAAAGGGAAGCTCCATGCCATGATAAACCATATTCCTCTGAAGCTCTGTCAGATCCATGGATCCCCAGGTACAGAAACGGCAGTCATTTCCACACCAGTCAAAAAATTCCTTTACCGCTGTCTCAAATTTCTGGCCCTCCCGTTCCAGCTGTTCCGCCGTGAGATGCGTTACCTCTGAAATTTTATAGTGAAGTGTCCGGTACACCTGCGGGCGCACCAGGCGGCTGAACTCTGATACAATTCTGAGATTTTCGTCCAGCTTCACCGCTCCGATTTCAATAATCTCAAAGGGCAGTCGATCAATGGATGCCTCCCTGCCGCCTGAGCTCTGGTTCCATTCCAGATCAAGCACAATATAATGTCCCATAGCTATCATTCCCAAATAAATCTGACTCTTTAAAACACACGTCCTCCAGGCTGCGGCCCTGCCAATCCGCCTGCGTAAACAAAGAGCAGCCCTGCAAGAACGCTTTGGGCTGCTCTTTACCTGTTATTAACTTTACCACATTCTATGAAATAAGTCGATGAAAAATTTTTCCGGTCCCTTTCCCCTGTCTCGAGCAGATGCTGAAAGATGCCGTTTGAAAAAACGGTCTTCTGATTTTAGTACTGAATAATTATTCATTTTAGTAATTAATTATTCTTTCATGTTTCCGTTTATCTTATTTAGCATATTTGCAATTTTACTCACTGTTTCTCTGTCTCAGAATTGTCAGGAAACTCTTTTTTCTGCAGTACGGCCAGATTCCGTTTTGGTATAATACCTGTCTGAACTTTCAGTAATTTAAAGATTATTTAACACAGTGCATTCCCATTTTTGGCTTCATATTATCCATCTCTACTTTTCACCGTAAGTTTTTTATATTTATATCTTATTTATATCTTATCTATATCTTATCAATATATCATTATTTCGTATAATCCCCATGTTTCACGTGAAACAATTCTTTCACCAATCCTGTTTTTCGGTACCGTGGACTTTTCTTTCTTCAGCTGTCTGCAGTCTCTCCCTCTCTGCTATTATTTTTAGAAATGGCTCCTCAGTGCTTCCTGTGGGCTTCCAGGGGAAACCGACCGAACTGTATTATATAGTTTGAATGAATTTTTATCTGTATATTTATGCTGTATTTTCTATTTTTATTCTCTCTTTTTCTTCTTATTTAAATTAAATATGCATATTTATATACTTTATCAATAGATATTTCGGGTACTGTCCCCCATCACAGAAATCTGATTTTTTATTTTGTCAGACGTCAATACCATACAATCCGCATTCATAATACACAGGTTCCTTGGCATATTCTGAAGGTTTGTTTGAAGCTTTTCTTTGATATATTCTCCTTTTCATTCTCTTTTTCATGCCTATCTCTCCTGCTGCTTTTCAGCCTTTTCTTTACTTATTTTTCCTTGCTCCTCCCCACGGTTTACACTATAATTACTAATATCAGCCGTATCACAATATGCCGGCTGTCAATCAAAACCTATCTGCAAGGGAGACTGCCATGAATACACTGAAACGATTTATTCATTACTACCGGCCTTACCAGGCCGTATTTTTTCTGGATCTCCTCTGTGCGGCAGTGATCAGCACTGTGGATCTGCTCTATCCCCAGATTCTCCGCACGCTTACCAGAACTCTGTTTACCGAGGACAGCTCTGTCATCCTGAGAGCTCTTCTCCCCATCGGCCTGGGGCTCTTCGCCATGTATGTGATCCAGAGCCTGTGCAAATATTACGTCAGCTATCAGGGACACATGATGGGCGCCCAGATGGAGCGGGATATGCGCCAGCAGCTCTTTGATCACTATGAGCGGCTGTCTTTTTCCTACTACGACAGCAACAACTCCGGCCAGATGATGAGCAAGCTGGTTTCCGATCTGTTTGATATTGCAGAATTCGCCCACCACGGACCGGAAAACCTGTTTATTTCCCTGATCAAAATTATTGGCTCCTTTATCTTTCTCTTCCTCATTAACTGGCGGCTGGCTCTTCCTCTCGTTTTTCTCGTTATCTGCATGTTCCTGTTCTCTCTGGGACAAAACAGCAGAATGCAGGTAACCTTTATGGATAACCGCCGCCGGATCGGCGATGTAAATGCAAGCCTTCAGGATACCCTGGCCGGCATCCGCGTTGTCCAGTCCTTCGCCAATGAAAAGGTAGAAAGAGAGAAATTTAAAAAAAGCAATCACAGCTTTCTCCTTTCCAAGGATGCCAATTACCGCTGTATGGGCAGCTTCATGGGGTGGAACCTGTTTTTCCAGGGCATGATGTATCTGGTTACCCTGGTCTACGGCGGATATCTGATCGCTCACGGAGCGATGGATGCAGCAGATCTGGCCATGTATGCCCTCTATATCGGAATTTTTATCAGTCCCATACAGATCCTGGTGGAGCTGACAGAAATGATGCAGAAGGGTCTCTCAGGCTTTTGCCGCTTTCTCGCTGTCATGGACACAGAGCCTGAGATCAAAAACCTGCCGGGCGCTGTCCCCCTGACAGATGTAAAGGGCGATGTGGAGTACAGACACGTCAGTTTCTCCTATCTGGAAGAGGAACCGGTGCTTTCTGATATTTCCTTTCACATCCCGGCCGGACGCTCTGTTGCGCTGGTTGGACCGTCCGGCGGCGGGAAAACCACCATCTGTTCTCTCCTGCCGCGCTTCTATGACGTCACAGAGGGCGCCGTTTTCATCGATGGAAAGGATATCCGAAGCCTCACTCTGGAGAGCCTCAGAGGCCAGATAGGCATCGTACAGCAGGATGTATATCTCTTCTGCGGGACAGTCCGTGAAAATATCGCCTACGGGAAGCCCGGAGCCTCCGAGGAGGAAATCATTGAAGCTGCCAAAAAGGCCAATATTCACCAGTTCATCGAGTCCCTGCCTGACGGCTATGATACCTTTGTGGGAGAACGGGGAACACGCCTTTCCGGCGGTCAGAAACAGCGTATATCCATTGCCCGGGTTTTCCTGAAGAATCCCCCGATTCTGATTCTTGACGAGGCCACCAGCGCTCTGGACAATGAGAGTGAACGCCATATTCAGAAAAGCCTGGAGGAGCTGTCTAAGAACAGGACAACCATCACCATCGCCCACCGTCTTTCCACCATCCGGAACGCAGACGAGATCATTGTGATCAATGAAAGCGGTATTGCGGAGCGGGGAAATCACAGAGAGCTGCTGGAGCAGGATGGCATTTACTCTCATTACTACAGCATGCAGTTTGAAGGACTGTAAAGCCTTTCCCGCTTCTGACATCCCCTATGCATTGCCCTTTCCCCCCTCGAGGAGACGGAGATTCCTCTTAAACGAAAGGGACTGGCGCAGAGAAGAAATAAAAAACTCTGCAATAAAAAATTCTGCAAAAATGCGCCTTGTATCAGAGATAACCCTCTGATACAAGGCGCATTTTTTCTTCAGATTTCGTTAAAACCATCCGCCCAAAGGCTTTTGTATTGCGGGGCAGTTCCTGCCTGCAGAGGCCCCTTCAGCGGACCCTTCTGCGGCAAATTCTGCTTTATCTCAGTCGTTTGTCTCAGTCCGTTTGTGTCAGCTGTTCGTCTCAGCCGTTTGTCTCAGTCCCTTCCCTGTTACATATGTTTTCCTTTCTGACGCCAAAGACAGAGATCAGAAGCAGAATCACAGAACCCGCTGCCATACACAAAAAGGCAATGTTCATACCATGCATCAGTGCTCCCTCTCCATAAGCAGCAGCGGAACCTTCACTTACCGCAGTCATAATTCCCACAAAAACGGCAGATCCGATGGAACCTGCAATCGTCCGAAACGAGGTGAGCAGTGAGGAGGCGTCGGCTACCTTTTTGATCTGAATGCTGCTCGTTCCCCACGTCAGCAGCGGCATCATCAGACTTCCGATGGAAACATTGCGTATCACGTTCAGCACAGCAGCTGTCCAAAGAGGCGTACTCATCGTTAAAAAGTACATTCCTATATTGCTGAACAGCATGATAGCTGAACCAATGACAAACAGCCTTTTGATTCCCATTTTATCGTAAATTCTCCCGGCAAAGGGGCTTACAAGGGTGGTGGCAAGGGATCCCGGCAAGGTGATAAGACCGGAAATAACGGCTGAATATCCCATGACACTCTGCACATAGAGGGGCATCAGCACAGAGGAGCCCATAGAAAGCAGCTTAAAGGAGGAGACGATATGAATATAGTGATTGGCTTGCTCAAACTGATTTTGAAGATCGTTGCCGCACCAGTAGTGGTGGTGCTCACGGTTGCCATTTGGATGTGTGTAGGAATTGTTTATGTATGCGGCTTAGTACTGGGGCTGCTCAGTACGGTGGTTGCTCTGTTGGGCGTGGCAGTAATGATTACTTACTCTCTACAAAACGGCATCATTCTGTTGGTGATGGCATTCCTTATCAGCCCATACGGTCTGCCAATGGCAGCCATCTGGTTATTGGGTAAGGCTCAGGATTTGAAATTTACAATTCGTGATTTGGTTTACAGGTAATACAAAGACCTCCGGCGGATTTTTCGTCGGAGGTCTTATGGTTCGAGATTATCTTCTTGAAAAAGTGGTGATGCAAAAAAGGTGCCTATTCCAATTCCCAATCCCTGGCACATCTCATGGATGATACGCAACTTTACGGAATCATAAGAACAGTTAATGATATTGCCTATGGTGGACTTGGGAACGCCGCTTTTCATATACAGCTAATACTGCGTCATTTTCCGCTCCTCCAGCAATTCTGAAAGGCGTCTACTGACCGCCTGATTTAGCTTCAATTTCACTCACCGTCCCTGTCCCTGTACTAAAATTATTATATGGGCAGGCGCGTGAAAATTAGTCCCTGTGACTGTACTAATAGTGCTATTTGCGCTAAGATAGGATCAGGGGTGTTTTTATGACTGTGACCTTTTGTGGCCATGCACAGATCTTGCAAAGTGAGAAAATAGAGAAATGGCTATACGATGTTACGGAAAAACTAATTGAGCAAGGAGCGACTACCTTTTACCTGGGTGGTTATGGAGCCTTTGATAGCTTGGCGGCATCCGTTCTGAGAGTGCAGAAAAAACGGTATCCACATATTGAGTTGATTCTTGTTCTGGCATATCTTAACACCGGGAGGGGCACTTCAGGTTACGACAGCACCATTTATCCGCCACTGGAAACTGTCCCGCACCGGTTTGCGATTTCTCATAGAAACCGCTGGATGGTAGAGTCTGCTGATGTAGTCGTTGCTTATGTTCTCCATGATTGGGGTGGAGCTGCCACAACACTACGGTGCGCCAAACAAAAAAAGAAACAAATTATTTCATACTGTGACGAGATGGGCAGCTGAGACTGCCCATTTTTTGAAGGGAGGGAACTTCATGGCAACAACACGAATTATGCCGCTGCACATCGGCAAGGGCCGCACAGAAAGCACTGCGATCAGTGATATTATCGACTATGTGGCTAATCCCCAAAAGACCGACAACGGCAGGCTCGTTACCGGATATGAGTGTGATAGCCGGATCGCAGACACAGAATTTGTTATGGCCAAGCGTCAGTATATTGCCACCACCGGAAGGGTGCGTGGAAAAGACGATGTGATTGCTTACCATGTCCGTCAGTCCTCCCGTCCTGGCGAAATCACGCCGGAAGAAGCCAACCGGCTGGGCGTGGAATTTGCCAAACGGTTTACCAAAGGTAATCACGCCTTTATTGTTTGCACTCACATTGACAAAGCCCATGTGCATAATCACATTATTTGGAGTTCTGTTAATCTGGACTGTGACCGAAAATTCCGAAACTTCTGGGGCAGCACAAAGGCTGTTCGGCGTTTGAGCGACACCATCTGCATCGAAAATGGATTGTCCATTATCGAGAATCCCAATCCCCATGGCAAAAGCTACAATAAATGGTTGGGCGATAAGGCGAAGCCATCCCATCGGGAGCAGCTGAGAATGATGATCGACCAGGCACTGGAGCAAAAGCCTACAGACTTTGATGAGTTACTGAAAATGCTTTCCGAGATGGGCTGCGAAGTAACCCGGCGCGGAAAAGCAATTCGCCTCAAGGCTCCCGGATGGAAAAATATTGCCCGGATGGATGAAGGACTGGGAACCGGATATAGTGAGGCAGAAATTCGTGCGGTACTGGCAGGGAAAAAGCAGCACACACCCCGTAAAAAATCCACCGTACAAGCGGAGCCTCCCAAGGTTAATCTGCTGGTGGACATCCAAGAAAAACTCCGTGCTGGAAAAGGTGCTGGAGGAAAAAGCGGCAGCGGCTACAGCCCACCATAACGAACTGTCGGCACAGATCAAAGCGGCAGAAAAACGCATGGCGGAGATTGCTGTCTTGCGGACCCACATCATCAATTATGCTAAGACCCGCGAGATCTATGTAGCTTATCGACAGGCTGGTTACTCTAAGAAATTCCGCCAGGAACATGAAGCAGAAATCCTGCTCCACCAGGCAGCAAAAAATGCTTTCGACGATATGGGGGTTAAGAAGCTGCCCAAGGTCAAAGAATTGCAAACTGAGTATGCCAAGCTCCTGGAGGAAAAGAAAAAAATCTATGCTGAATACCGGCGTTCCCGCGAAGAAATGAGGGAACTTTTGACAGCCAAAGCGAATGTGGATCGGCTGCTGAAAATGGACGAGGAGCAGAAACAGGAGAAAGAAAAAGACCACGACCAGCGGTGAGCTGATCGCGGTCAAAAGCGTTCGCAGAACGCGTGGCCACAGGATAAAATCCTGTGTTCAAAGGGGCTTGGGGGCAGCGCCCTCAACAAGCGTTTGTGGCGAAATGGATAGCCACAAGCATTGCTTGCCGCTATTTAGTTCACCGCTATTTAGTTCATAAAAAATTTTCAAAATATAGTTGTATATTTTTTTCTGTGCAGTTATTATATAAATACCGTTTTATGATTTTGTTCTTTATAGGGGGATGGGAAGATATGGCACGAAAAGCCTATTCTGAAGAAGATAGAGTGCAAGTGCGGAATGCCCTAATGACCACCATGATTCAGTGTATCGCGGATCGGGGATTGATTCACAGCAGTATTGATGTTTTGTGCAGAAAAGTAGAGATCTCCAAGACCTTCTTCTACAGTTTTTTCTCATCCAAGGAAGAACTGGTGCTCTACGCCCTGCGATACCAACAGCCCAAGCTGCTGGATTATGCCAGATCCCTAATGGAGGACCCCGGACTCAGTTGGCGGGCGGGAGTGGAAACCTTTCTGAAAAACTGCTGTTATGGAGCTAAAAGCGGAGTTGCCGTTTTGTCCATTGAGGAGGAGCAGCAAGTACGCCACTGCCTTTCCGAGGAGAATTTCCAGGCGTTCCGGCGGGATCAGATTATTTTTTATGGAAAGCTGCTTTCCATCTTTGGCCTCCCTGTGGACAGTATTGATCCCCGGCTGTTTGGCAATCTGGCCCTCAGCATGATGATGGTACACAAAGCCATTCCAGACACCATGCCATTTCTATTCCCAGAGGTGGCGGAGGATATGGTGGACTTCCAGGTCAGGGCTCTGGTGGACGAGATGGAGCGGGTAAAAGAGCATGTGCGGCAGGTGAAAGCAAATGGATAGAGATGAGTACCCATGTCCAAACGGACGGGAAAGACAGCAGAATATCGTCAGACACAGAGCCTTGGGATACAGGTCTTGGTTCTGTGCGGCCTTTTCGCGCCCTGCGTCAGCCTGTCCAAATGACAGGGTGTCGCAGGGCATTTTTCTATCATCTGAAAGGAGTCGAAAAATATGAGTCTGAAATATACCTGTCCCGGCTGTGGGACCCCTTTGGGCTATGACGGATTGTGCTGGAAATGCAAGTGTGAGCAAGAGCGAAAAACTGCATTGGCCTGGACGCCGGAACAGATTGCTGCAAAGCAGAAAAACCTGATCCAGAACATCCATCGGCTTACTGATATGGAGGACCCCGAATGCACCGACTTCTGGCAGCTGCTGGGTTACCGGGACGCCATCACCCCGGAAATCCAGCGGGCGGCGCTGGCCGCAGGGGTGTTCTGGCCCTGTGAGATCTATTATCACGCTCCCGCTGATGTGGGGGAGGGCCTGATCCACGCGCTGCTGTCCACAGAGGATTCCAGTGAAGCGTCCAATCTGATGTGCTGCCTTGCTTTCCAGGGCGATGGCCGGGCACTGGAAACGCTGTTGGAACTGGAGAATCATCCCCGCTCCTGGCGCAAGAAGCTCTATGTAGACCCGTCCATTTACGCCCAGTGCGGCGGCTGGACCTTTAATAAAAAGGGACAACGGACCCAACTCAACTTCGATACCTGCTTTTCCTTCGTCAAGGGAGCCCCCGGTGAAGTGTCCCCCGTTCGCATCGGGCGGGCACGGGAGGACACCTGTCCCCACTGCGGCGGGCGGATGGCGGACATGCTGGTGCTGGACGGCCGGGACGAGCGGCTGAAGTTTCTGGGGCTGGACGGCATTCTGACCGCCACCTGCTGTCCCAACTGCGTGGGCTTTCTGAAAGGCCCCGCTTTCAACCGCTTTACTCTGGACGGCGGCGTAGAGGTCTTTCCCTCAGAGCTCTTTGACGGGGCGGGAAAGATGGACTGCTATGTCCGGCCGGAGGACTACAGGTCCCTTACCGAAAATCCCTTCGTGCTGGGCGGTGCGCCAATGCCCCTGTTCTATGGCGCCGCCTGTGACGATGTGAATACCGTTGGCGGCTTTGCCAACTGGGTTCAGGACTGGGAATACACCGCCTGCCCCCACTGCGGAAAGCCTATGAAGTATCTGGCACAGATCCAGTGGGATACGGTGTTTGACTGTGCGGAGGGGACGCTCTATGTGGAGTTCTGCCCAGACTGCCAGATCGTATCCATGCAGCATCAGCAGACCTGATAGGAGGAAATCGCTATGAATTTGCCAAAGTTCAACAGTGCGGACGGGCGCTGTTACTGGATGAAGCCCGAGGTACAGGAAGAACTGCAACCGCTCTTTGACCAGTGTATCCAGGATGCCATTGACGGGAAAATCACGCGGCTTGATGATTCCCACTGGCCGCCGGTAGTGGTCAGCAGTCAAGGTGCACCCTTTGAGGTGTGGCAACTGCTTAGGGCATGGACCGAAATACAGCGGGCCGAGACCCTGGATGCGGAAAAGGCCATCGCCTTCAGCGAAAACCTGCGCCGCCAGAGCCGCTGGGGTGAAATTGACCACCATCTACTTGATATGCTGAAACGGGAGCTACAAGAGAAGTATTTTGTTGCAACAGGCGATGAAGATGATCACTTCTGGGATCGGGAGTATTCCCTGAAACCAGGTATCCGTGCAGAGGAGGTCCCGGAGCCGCTGCTGCGTTTTGCCTGCTATGTGGCGGTGAGCTATAAAGTGTATGGTTTGGACTTTGAGTATCTGGACGCCAATTACCTCTTTGGATTGGTGGAGAAAGTCCGTCCGGATATGGTGAAAAAGCTCCGGGAACACGGGACCGGCAAGCTGCCGCTCTCTCTGCAAAAGAGGAAAACAGAGCACTTCACTGCATCGGCCAACGATGCCTTTGCTGTGATCCGTATTACTGCCAGGGACAACACGGAGGAATGCTGCCGTGAAGTGCTGAACTACCTGTGTGAGATTCTGGAGCAGGAGGATTTTCCCCGCAGCTATGCGGTGGAGTTCAAAGGGCCGGAAAAGAGTTATCTTCCCATCACAGGACTGCCCAAAAAGGGAGTAAACCAGCTCTTTGCCTGTGCCGTGGAGTACCCCGGCCTCCACCCCCTGATGGAACAGTACGCCCGGCTTGCCATGCGGCAATATGAGCAGTACACCAATCTCAGCGATGAGCAGTGCGCGCTCCCCGGAAGTTTTGCCGTGTTCGCCCTGGGAATGCTGGGGCAAGAGTGGCGGCAGCTGGTATGGGATTATCTCGATCTCTGCGATGATGAGCACTCCCACTTACAGGAAAAATTCCTCCGGGAGTATGTGAAACAGTTCGGATTTACCGCCGATACCGTCCCTGTATTTGTCCGTGGGGTGCTGTCCATGCAGAACATGAAGTATTCCAAGGACTATGCCGCGTGGATGGCAAACGCAGAAAGCCTGGACGCTCTGCTGGAGGCAAAAACCCACCTGTCCGAGATCGTTCCAAGCGGTTTTTCCTCCGACGAGGATGACGATGATGACGAGGAACCCGCCGAGGAAACAGAAGCCAGCCCGGAGGAAGTGCTGCAATACGCATGGGAAACGGTCTGCTATGTGATCTGGGGCAAAGCCAGCGCCAAGGGTGGTCAGAAAGTGGTGGAAGCAGCTTCAGAGGAACTGAAAGAACGGTATTCGGAAATTTTTCAATAGAATGTCAGGAGAATTCGGATGAGTGAAGTAAGCTATTCAAATGTACCTCCCATGATGGCTGCCATCAAAAGTGGTGACATAGAGGCGATTCGTTCCTTGCTTCATGCAGGGCATTCTCCCAATGAGCCGCAGTGCTATCAGGTAATGATTGGAGAGTGGCCGCGGGATGGCGAAGCCTCTCCACTGGAATTGGCTGTGCTGGAAAATCGGATGGACATGGTGCAGCTCCTGATCGAATGCGGAGCAGATTTGACCCATAACCCGGAAGAATTGCTTTGTGGTTCCCTGCGCAGTCAAGACCTGGCCCTGTTTTCCTTTTTGGTAGATGTGGGAGTCAGAATCCCCGCAGCGCAAAGGGATATATGCAGGCTGTTTCTCCACTTGGTGGATCGGGATGAGCCTAATGTACTCCCCATTTTGAAAAGGATGAGCATGGATTTGAAACAATACGGCGGTGAAGCCCTGCGCAGTATGGCGAGCCATGGAAATCAGCTGCTGGTGGAGTATCTGATTCAAAACGGGGCGGACATCAACTATCACAAGCCAGATATGGTGTTTCCCTACGCTTCGACTCCTGTCACTGAAGCTGCACGGCACAACGATTTTCCTATGGTGCGCTGGCTTGTGGAGCAGGGTGCGGATATCACCATCCCAGATAAATACGGTGACCGGCCCTACACCGTAGCAGTGCAGAACAAAAATCAGGAAATGGCCGCCTACTTAAAAGCTCTGGAGCCGGAGGAATGGCACAACGAACAGGAAAAGGCGCGTCAACTCATGCCTTACAAGCTACCTGCCAAGCTGGTGGAATACTTAAAGACCGGCCCCTTGCGTCTGGAATTTCCAGAGTGGGAGCTGGTGAAATGGGCGGAACTGTACCCCTACATGGATGTGCAGGAGATAACCTGGAAGCGGAAAAAGCTGCTCTCTCTCATGGCGAAAATGGATAATTACAGCGACTATTTGCTGCTGTGGAGTCCCAGAGATAAGAAACTCTGGTATCTGGACATTGAGCATGAGGAGTTTCATCCGTTAGCCAAATGGGAGGCATTTATCGCTGATCCCGGAAAATATCTCAATGGAATGATTGAGGGCGAGTTTGAGGAATAAGGAGCTAACGCAATGTTTGAGGAATTTTATCAAAAATATGAGACTGAGGAGCAGGAAGTGATTGCCCTGATTCGTAAGTGCATTGGGGCTGGGTACCATAAGAGCGATAACAGTGACTTTTGGGAGATGACTGTCATTACACTGGGTATGGTGTTCTGCAATACCGGCAAGGTCAGCATTAAAGAAGGTCGACTGAAATGGCCGGTTACGGAGGAGGAACGCAACAGTGAAAAGAGCTGGGGGCGTTTGCAGCAAGGGCAGATTTGCCGTCTGAAGGTACGCAGATTGTTGGATGGGTTGGTACCTGAACACACCACTCCGGAACAGTTCAACAGCTGGGCTGTTATAGATGTGCTGGAGCCTTCTGTCCCCTGCCCTCCGTTGGAGGCAGTATGGGAGGAATACCAGAAACCCGTAAACATTGAGGATGAAGTTCTGGGAACTTTGAAACTGAACCGGGACTTCGGGCTGCTGGATGGCAAAATCTTGTGGAACGAAAAGGAAGTCTCCCTTGCACTGGAAATAGATCTGGAGGATGAGGAAACCTGGGATACCGTCCGCAGCATTGCCCACAAAGTTATGGCAGACCGCGAAAGCTGGGACAAGTCCATGCGGGAATTTGCGGCAAAGGAACTGACCGGGCTGGCCAATGAGTGGCAGGCAGATGACGATGAGAAGAAAAATGCTGATCCCATTACAGAAGAAGGATTTGCCCAGCGCATTACTTTGTCAGAACTGAGCCTTACTTATGAGGGTGACTTTACGGCCTATTCTGATGACGACGATATGTTCTGGGGACACACTGTTGAGGTTTGCGGCTCCCTGGAAAATGGGATAGAGAGCGCCAATATTGCGGGATAACGGTTGCATAAGACATACAAGCTGATATTTGAATGCGAAAGGAGAAATCATGATGAAAGCATTTGACCCGAATTACAAACTGCTGGACGAGATGTATCAGGATAATTACTATCCAGTTTTTCTGGTGGATAAGGTCAGGGACGAGCTTCAGAAGGTCATTGACCTGCTGGAGAGCGGCGAAACGGACACCGAAGTGATACAGAAAACGCTGGATAAGGCGGTCTGCGGCATCAATGATCTTCAGGATGAATTTTACGAAAACGACAGCGAGATTGAAACGGTGGCCCGGGATTGTATTGGAGACACCGTTGCCTACATTCTGGAGTGGTTCGGTATCCCGATTGATATGGAGGAGGCCATCCGAGAACGGGACTGGTGATCTTTATGAAAATAGAGCCCCCTCTTAGCACCGCTGTTTTCTGGCGCGGCGGAGAAAAGATTGATCTGAATGGACTAAAACCAGATGCGGTATGGTGTCTGTCTGTGACGGGAGAGCGGAAGGTGAATCTGTCCTTCCTACGAGATTATCCCAATCTGGAGGAACTGATCTTAATGGAAAAGTGTGAGGGTGTGGAAGTTCTCTCCGAGCTAAAGCAGCTTCATACACTGTCCCTATGGCTGTCGGCCCCTGTTTCCTGGGACAATGTTTCTCTCCCCGGCCTGCGTGTCCTCCACCTGCGTGGGGAAAAGAATGGCGACATTACCCCGCTTCTCTCCAGCATTACCGATCTCCATTTGGAGGAAATGCGGAAAACGGAAGATCTCACCCCTTTCCTGACTCCGGCGACCCGGCTTCAGAAACTCTATCTCCAGTCACTCCCATCTGTGCAGAAACTACCGGCTCTGGATGGGCTGCCTTCCCTTTATGCCCTGAAACTCTATGAGTTGCATAAGCTCAGCGATTTGTCCACCCTCTCTCACAGCCATTTGCGCTACTTTGCCGCCACTCTGATTGCGGATAAACTCTCCGCCCAGGCGCTGGCAGATGCTGTGATGGCGATTCCCGATCTGGAGGCAGCCGCGCTCCAGCTGGTAGACCGCTCCGGGCGGCGCTATGGCGGTATCCAAAAAGCCTTTGCCGCCACTGGGAAATCCGCATTGCTGCGGGAGGAAGTCAGTGCTTTGACCACATGGCTGTCGCTGTAACACAACGGAAAGGAGGCGACCAGATTGTGTGAGAATGCGAAAATTCTTTGTCCTTACTGTTTGACGAGAGAAATTGATCCGGCACAGGCGATATGCTCTGTTTGTTATTCAAAAGAGGATAAATTGGAACGAGGCAGTTGGGATGATCTGCGGAAGCGCAAGAATACCGATGAAATCCAGATGTTTACCATAGCCAAGAAAGTAGATGAAGCGTTCCAGGTACCAGAAAATAAAGCCTATGCCTGTAGAGAGAAACACGAAATGATTCAGGCCGAGGCTTTGGAGCGGGAAATGGAGGATTTTCACCGGCGGCGCATTCTCTGTATGGCGGAGATGTTTTCCAAGATTGATTGCAGCAGCCTCTTTCCCAGCTACATAGAATTGGATACCTATTTCAAGAATGTGCAGGATTATGCCCATCAGCACATTGCCACAGAACAGCTCAGAGAGGTTCAGGAGTATCTGCGGTCACAGATTCCATGGAAATCCCTATCCAGTCAGCAGATGGATCTGGGTGCAGAACTTCTCAACTTTTGGTGCGGAGAGGATGAGTTGGATTGGGGCTATTCTCAATATTTTGAGATTGCAGCAGGTAATCTCAAGCCGTTTCTTGCAATGACCTTATTCACAGAGATTCTGTGTAAGCATTTTCCAGATGTAATGTCTGCGCCAGTCAAGCGGCTGAGCAACAAACTTTGAGGCACTAAAAAGGGGGTACTTTCATGCCAGACTGGGCACAAATCATATCCGATGCGCTGGACATTCTAAAATTTGACGGAGCCGTACAGGACACTCTGGCGGAACTTCGAGGGAAATGGGGCGCACAGGTCCCGGCGCTGCTGGATGAACGCTTTGACGCCATCGGCATCCAATATATGAAATTGCCCCATGAAAAAGGAGCGGCGGCCTTGGGGCAGGAACTCTCTGCCTTCGGCTGGGCGTTGTATAACCTGGACGATGAGGACGAGTATCTGTTTGCCTTGATCCCAGAAGAAGAACGCAACGAATGGGAACGCTACTACAAAAAGCAGGGGCAATATTGTCACCTGATGAAACAGCAAGGACGAAAATGGGGCGACCATGCCAAGGAGCAGGACCCTGGAAAGCTAATGCCCTGCGAGGAATACATACTTCAGGATGAGTACGATTATTTCTTCAACTCCCTGGCGGGCGATTTTGCGGCGGGCGAATGGAAAAACCAGGATGCAGAAGAATGGAAAAACGGCTGTGTGGCCGATCTGCGCCAGCGTCCGCCCCAGGTGACCCGCGCCCACAGCTTGCCGCACCTTGGGTGCCTCACTTATTCCGCAGAAAATGGACTCTATGCCGCGTCCAGGGCCGCTGGCAGCGGGACTATTGGCCGAGCATTATTGAGCAAGAATCCAGCCACGCTTAACTGGGCCGAACCGTCCCCCATTGGATATGACGGTCCACCCCAGACCCTGTGCTGGGCTGACCATTCCCTCTGGGTGGGTGATCCCACCAACGCTACACGGATTGAACTGACAGACCGGGGCACCTGTCAGGATGTGAAAAACTGGACTCTGCCGGAAGATGGATGGAGCACCAAATACCATTGCGGCATTACGACAGACGGTCTGGGCCGGGTCTACTTTTCCAACGAGTGGTACAAGGGGCAGATTTACCGCTGGGAAAACGGCAAGGTAACAAAACACACCTTCTCACTGGATGGATACGACCATCTCTCCGAGGCCGTTCCCGTTCCCGGCACAGGCCGCATTACCATGATCCACGCAGTCAGTGGCAAGGGGCGGATGGAAGAATGCCTGCTGGAACTGGATATGGACACCGGGCGGTGCCGAATTGCCCCCCTGCCTGGAATGGGCGAGGGGCTGAAACTTCGCTGGTTTACCGGGGACTGGCTGCTGGTGCAGGGAAACGGCGAGATCCTCTCCGATGACTTTGCCCAGCTCATCAATAGGAACACCCGTGAAGTGCTGCGTATCCGTCCGGGAATGTTCGGCGGGGAGAACATGCAGCACATTGGAATACTCACCGATGGCACGGTGGTCATCGTCACCCGGCGGGATAGGGTTGGGCCGGTATTTCGTTATCCCATCGACTTCTGGGGCTTCCTGCGGACGGCAAACAAGCCCAAAAAGCTGGAATGGCAGGAGTACAAAGAAATGTACCCGAATTTGCCCATCTTCCTACCGCCCAAGGCCACAGAGCAAAAAATCATTCTCAAAAAAGACAGCCTGACCATCCTGGGGGCGGTATTTACGCCGCCGTTTACCCTGTCGCAGCTGGCGGAAAAATTGGGGCCTGCCCGCATTGTCCTGCAAAATGGAACACGGAAAAGCCCCGTTACAGGCCGAGAGAGTCCCTATACCCAGGCACTTGCTTTGTGGGACGAGCTTGGACTCCAGGGCTGGTTAGATGAAGATGAGCAGACCATCAAAACCCTTGGTGTCCGGGTAGCGGCACAGGGAGAGTATGCGGTTCGGCAGACATTTGACGGAACGGTTTGGATCGGGTCCAAGGACTACCGGGAGGCCAGTTGGAAGGATTTCGCCGGATTTGCCCATACCCTCAAATTAGGCGGCTTTACCGTTTATACCCGCTTGCCGGGTCCTGTTTCAGAGGAGCAGTCAGCGCAGAAAGCAAAGCTGGAGGCCCTCTCCGCCATGGTGCAGATCAGCTGGAAAGAGCCAGAGCAAAAGGCAGCGAAAGCGCAGAAATACAAGTTATCCAAGCCGACTGAACCAGTGCTCACCTTTACCAGCTTCAACTTCAAGCTGGCGGTCATGGAAGTCCTGATGTACGAGAAAGGCTTACTGGCTCCTAAACTGGATGCCCATGAGTTTGCCAGAGAGTATAGCCGACGCAAGATCGACATTGACGCGGAAGGGTATGAACCCATCCCAGAGATTCGGAAGTGGCTGGAGAAATACCCTGTCCCGGAGCGGTTGGCCCCGGAGGTCACAGAAATCGAGATGGATGGCGGCAGCGAGATTTATACCCAACTCTGTCCGTTCTGGGATGGCGAGGATGGAGCCTTTGATCTTAATACCATTACGGAGGCGGAACTGCGCCAGTTCCCCAATCTCAAACATATTACCCTCATGTCCTCCAAGCCGGAACAGGTGCTGCCCGTTCTGGAACGGTGCGGTATCAAGGTAGACTTGCTGTGAGGTGAAAGCATGAAAGCGAAACTAAAAGTGATAAAGAACTGGGAGTTCGAGGAATTTGAACTGACGGGAACTTCCTTCAAATACAGCCCGACTGGATGCAAAGGTATGGTAGCCCGCAGCGAGGATGAAATTGTGTTTTGGACCTATCATCTCGTGCAAAAGTGCAGCGGCGTTTTGTGGGTCAAAGGCGAAGTTTCCAGGTGGATTCCCAGCCCGGATCCGAAAGAGCAGCAAGATGTTTGGGAAGTTCCTGTCTTGCTCTCATGCGACAGAGGAATACTGTTGGTTTGCCCGGCCAGTAAATCCCTTTGGTGGATGCCACAGATGGATGGAGAGTGGATTCCGATCCCCATGGATAACTGGTGTGCCCAGGGTATTCCCAAGCCGGTGGCAGTCACCGGAAGCCAAAGCGTTTTCCCTATTGTGTGCCGAGTGGACAACTCCGCTGATGCGACCAACAGTTTTACCAGCCTGACGGTAGACTTTGAAACCATGACTGCACACTGGGCAGAAAGCGGCTCTTGCGTATACAGCAAAGCAGGAACCCGACAGACCCATTTGGCGGCGGTAGAGCGAGCTGGCGGCAATTTTGCCCAGGCAGACTTTCACTACAACTATCCTATGATTGGCTCCATACTGGAACAGAACGGACAGTTTTATGCCTTTTTGGAAAGCAGCACCATCAATCCGGCGGGTCTTTCTCTCATGGGCTACTATTGGTATCTGGAACTGGAGGAAAACGGACTATTCAAAAAGAAACTGTGGGGCAAAGATAATTTAAGCCGCCTGCCCGGAAAACACGGGATGCGCGGAAAATTCTCCGGTGACAGGACTTGCCTGATCCTGTCTCCCATTTTTAAGAATGATGACTGGAAGGGTAAACAAAAGGTGCTGCGCCTTTCAGATTTGGTGCTGATCGACCTTGCCATGCCCCGTGGATACGCTTCCTTCCATGTGCTGGATGTATGGGGAAACCGGGCATTTCTCAGCGATGAGAAAAACAAGCTGGTTCTTTGTGAAATGACCTTGGAACAGTTATGAGGTAAACCAATGGAATTATTTGCAAAAAGAATGACTTGGGAGCTGGACAATGAGGAAGGACTGTCCTGCCTGTCCTTTGAACTGGAGGATGGCTACTTTACACTCTCCCGCAAGACCGGCGCGGAAACACTCCGCTTGGAAATGAATGATCCAGCCAATGGTCAGTTGATTGACCCGGACTGTTTTGAATATGCCCTTGATAATACCAGGTTTCGTCTAAATATCGTGCGGAACAACCGAAAAGTTCTGCGGTATCTGGAAGAACACCACATCAACACGGAGTTGTATGGAGAAATCGTCCTTCACTACACTCCTCTCAGCAAGCCACAGCTTGAATCATTATCTGCCGTGGTTCTCAGACTGTTTTTCGGTGAACTGCTTTTTTAGGCGGAAACAGAAGTGTCGTTGGCAGAAATCACGCGAGGGGATAACTATGGTTAAAATTCATCGTATTTGGTTCAATACGGAGAGAATGGACAGAGAGGATCACTACAAAATCACATTATTCAGTCGCCCTCGTGTATCTATTCATGTGGATGAGTACATTTGGAGTTTCATCGAAGAAAACATTGTGAAGCCACACAAGATTATGCGTAGTGAGAAGCATGAGTATCTGTTGGACATTGCGTTTGGCCAATTTGACCCGGCAAAACACCGATATTTTCCGCTTTCCTCATACAACGGCTTGCTTCGGGAAGGGGTCGAGATGGACAGCGCCAACAGAAGCTATTTCCGCGAGGACTTTGCAGGCGGCAAGGATCGGACTACCTGGTTCTCTCCCAATAAAATATGGACAAACTGCGGCGACAAGGTTCTGAATGTGGACATCAAAGCTGCCAATGTGAGCGAGAATATTACCCCCAGAGAATACGCAGATTTGCTTTTCGATGGAATTGGAGCGGCCTTAGTGTTCAATTTCAAAAGGCTCAAGCGCGAGGAGTTTGATGGGCTGAAGCCCAAGATTGACTGGAGCATCGTAGAAAGCTTCTCCTTTCCCGCACCCTTTGAGGAACAGCGGTACATTGGGGATGAAGGCGAAATTCATGTGTATTCCTGGGATGGCCGAAAGGAAACGACCCTTGTTGGTCCCTATTCCGTGCGGAAGTTGTACCTGGAGCATTTCAGAGAATCGTGAGGAGGAATTTTGCCGTGCAAGTCTGGTCAAAGATGGATTTTGACACTGGAAAGGTCATTTTTCTGGATGCCACGCGAAAAGAAGATATGCTGCAAGTGGAATATCCGAACTGCTTTCTGCTGGATATGGGCTGGTATCAGGACAGATACATCATTTCTGTCATTCATAACTTCGATTGGGCGAATCCAGTCCAGCAGTATGAAACGACAGAAACAAATCAGCTTCCCAAGCTGTTGACGGAGGCGGTTCGCCTTGTGGAAAAGGAATCACAGTCTGCCGGAGCAAATTGAAAGAGGTCTTGTTATGAACGAGAATTTATTTCGCCCACAATTTGATACATTAAAACTGTCAGATAAGCTCTGGCTGATGCAGACGCTGGCGACTCGTTATCATTTGACATTCAAGGAACTATACGCCTTTTCCCGCTGGGGACAAAGCTGTACCACCGGCCTGTTTGAAAAAGGTGGCCGGGAGTTTGTCTTTGTCCCAGGTGATACCGTGATTCTTGGCTGGGAGAGCTTTGTCCAAGGGATGGACAAGGCCAACCAAGAGGAACTGGCGGATATTTTTGCAGAAATCGAATATGAGGGCTCTGTGGAGGAATTTCTCCGGCAGGGCATGACCCCAGTACGCCAGGTGACCATCGGCCCCATGTTCGTAGGCAGAAAACTGGAGGAGATCGGCTGGGAAAGCGTACCTATGAACGACCCTCGCATCACCGCCCACCCCGACTGGCTGGAGAACTTGCAGAAGTGGGCGGGCCAGAACAGCCAGAGTTTTGAGATACATGAAACTGTCCGCTTTGAACGCAATGGTGATAGCTGGCGAGCGTGGCTGTGCCATCCCATGACCTACGCAGAGTTTCAGCGATTCCTGTTGTGGGAGGTGGCAGCCAGCCTTCCCACGCCGGATGAGTGGGCCTATCTGTGCGGAGGCGGATGCCGCACCCTGTTTCCCTGGGGGGATGGACTGGACCACAAGATGAAACTGCATCACTTTGAAAGCGAGGAAGATCAGGGCAAGCCATACAACATGGAGCAGGCTAACTTCTTTGGTCTGTCTATTGCCTACGACCCCTATAAGCGAGAGTTGGTAGACGGGAAAACATTGACCACCTGCGGCGGTGACGGTGGCTGCAATGTCTGCGGTGGCATGGGTCCTTTGCTTGGATATTTACCCTGTTCCCCTCACTGTAAACCGGAGGTTCGGGAAGATAACGAGATTCACAATGACTATGACTTTTTCCGTCCTGTTATCCGGGTGCAGACATCCGGGTGGAGAATGGTAATAGATAGAGCGCAAGAGTAAGGAGGTAAACTATGGAATGGCCAAAACGGACACGAACAGCGGATTGGGAAAACGGTGTCCTAACTTTAGATGGAGAAAAGAAATTTGATATTCCGAAGCTGACCGCAGAGATCATGGAGCGGTTGGCCGGTTACACCCTGGTGGGCTTCCATGTGAAAGGGTATCCGGTGACGGATGAACTGCTTGCCCCCTTTGCCGGGCATAAAAGTATGGTCAACTTCGGCGTGGAGAACGGCGCCCTCACCGACGCCTGTTTCCCCTTTTTTTCCGCCATGCCCAAGCTGCGCTATCTGCTGCTGACCGGGAATTCCGGGATCGACGGAAGCGGCTTGTCCGCCCTGCAAAGCTGTAAGCTGGATTTACTGGCCCTTGACCACACCAGGCTGGAGGATGCCGGTCTGCTTCGAGCAGCCTCCATCCCCAAACTCTCCCACATCTGGATCGACCACACTGCTGTTACTTATGATGGACTACTGGCTGTCGCCGGCAACAACTACATCCATCCGGTGGCCCATGTGCAATTTACCAAGGAGCAGATGGAACACTTCTCCCAGCTCCAGCGGGAAAAGGCCAAAAAGCCCGTCCAGCTGGATGAGCGGGCAGCGTCGGAATGCCGCAATGTGTTGTCCGCTTTCTTTGCCGAAATGACAGAATGGGAGCAGTACATGGATCAGGTTGGGTTTGAAGATGCCGAGGCTGTGCCCCGCCTGCTGGCGATCTGGGAGAAGTATGTGAGCGAAAAGCCCCGTCTGGGCTATCGGCCTCTGGCCCTCTCATACAGCGCCCAGGGCACCTACAACGGGGAAGAATTCCTTGACGCGGAACAGATCACTAAGAACAAGCTCTACATCTACACCAGAGAGAAAAATACCAGCTTTGACCGCCGCTTTCTCATGAAGCGCGTGGGCGAGGGTTGGATGATTGACGCGGTGCAGGAGCGGCTGGACGGCTGGCAACGGACAGGATTGTAAGGGAGGCATAATGGATGATATATAGGTTTACGGAAGTATTAAACGATCTTGTTAATTATTTTCTCCTTGGTGACATTTTGTTGCTGGAGGACTGGAAGCAGGCAAATCATCTTTCAGATGATTTAGCGATGGAGTTTACCACAAACGAAAGCGGCGACAGGATATTTGCCGAAGGAATTGTAATCCCAATGACCGGTATTGAAAACTATCCCTATACCATATTGTTCAATCTCTCTGGTGATAGACCGGAGCTGTGCAAAGAAAGAAACCGATTGCAGCTTAGAAAAAGTGGCTATTCCCTCAAAGTAGATCATAATATGCTGATGCTTTTTACATGGCCAATATTGGAACAGTTTACGCCTGAAAAGGTGAAAGATCTGATTTCTTACTATAGAGTGCATAAGAAGCCGATGATTGAGCTTGCAAATGGCTGGTATCATATCGAGATTTTGGGTGGAGAAACCTTGCAGGACGGGGACTATGAACCTACATTTGAGTTTGTGATACAACCAGCCACAAATGAAGAAGCCACCATAAATGCAGATATGAATTTTAGCTTTGAAATTACAAGCTCTGCTTATTAGTGAAACCTATCCCTACCGAAGATGGAAAAGGAGATCATGATATGGATTTATTGAAACAATGCCAGCAATGGTTTGAACAGGATGAAGCGCAGAAGGTAATCGACACCCTGGAAGCGATTCCTGCCGAGGAGCGCACCCCGGAACTGGACAGCGAATTGGCCAAGGCATATATTGCCGTTGCACATATAGGAGAACGGGAGCCTTTTGAAAAGGCGCTGGAACTTCTGGCTCCCCATGAGGAGTATTTTGCCGAAGATCACTGCTGGAATTATCGAATCGCTTTGGCCTATTACTGTCTGGATGAGGAAGGCCCCGCCCTGCGTTACTTTGAAAAGGCCCTGAAAGCCCGCCCCGGAGACAAAGATACTCAGGAGTACATAAACGATTGCCGCCGTCGTTTGTCCCTGCCCCGCTTTGAAAAGAACTTCCGTGAAAGGACGCAGGAAGCATGGGCAGCCTTTTCTCAGATTGAGGCAGAACTGCGTCAAATCATAGATACGGACGAAACACACCAGCGCGGCGAAGAACTGGTTGAAAAATGCGGGAATGCACTCAAGACGGCCCTGCGTGATACTTCCTTCGAGCTGGGCTTCAATGGCGAAAAGCATGAATTGATCCTCAGTCCAGAGGGGCTTCGCTCCCGCCTGTTCCCGTTGGTGTACTTCCAGAAGCAGGCCCCAGAATCGGTGCTTGAGCATTGGAATATCTGGGTAGGCCGCCAGCCCTGTGAGGGGTTCGAGCTGCGAGCTGGAGAGATTGAAGTTCGGGCTGAGGATGTGCAGATGTGGGCAGAGGAAACAGAGGATCATCAGGTAAGTCTGGTCCTTTACTGTGAAAAGCTGACCCCGATCTTGAAAGAGGACACAGACAAGGTCTGGTGGGCACTCTCTATGCTGGTGGATCAAACCATCGGAGAAGTTTCCGCTATCGCCTTTGTTGCTGGGTTTGATGTTTATGCTCAACCGAAAGACGAACCGGCCAAGCTGCTTTCCGAACTGCCGGAGTTGCTGCAAAGCATGGGGCTTTCTCTCTGGCGGGATGGCAGCGACTACTTGGAAAACAGTTATCTTGCCTATGAACTGGAACCGGTGGAGGACCCGGAGGCTGACTGGCGGCTGGATGTTTATACTGGAAGCTGCCGCCTGCCGGTGCTCATCAACGACTACCTGACTGCCCGCAGTGATATGGTGGATGAGTACCACAAGGATGGCATTGCCGCTGGATTCCTCCTGTACCCGCTGTCCGGTTTTACCGGTGAGGAACGAGTGAAAGCTATTCTGGATTTCCGGGATGACCTGCGGGATACCATCCTACGGGATGCAGGAGAGGAAGCCGTGACCTTCCTGGGTGGGGCCACTGGTCTGTATTGTGGGTATCTGGATTTTATCGCCTGGGATCTGCCCGCTGTACTAACAGCGGCACAGGCATTCTTTGAGGGAAGCGACCTGCCCTATGCTCACTTCCACGCATTTCGGCGGGATGTGGGCGGTGTGCCGCTACTGGACGAGAAAGAACCGGAGCCTGATATTTATGAGGAAACTGGCTCCCTGCTCTCGGCAGAGGATATTGAAACACTGGAATCCTTTGATGAAGGAACCACCGGTTACTTTGAGAAAATGCTCGGCTGGCTGGAGGATTTTATCAAAAGCGGCGTAGAAGAAGGACGATTCAGCGAAAAACAGGCTCATCAGGATTTGCAGATTGCCCTCTGGTATGCCTTTGCCTGCCTTAACCTGGACGATTACATCCACTACTACCGCGCTGCGGAATGGATGAAAGATTCGGAGAAAAACGCCACGGGCTGCGCTACCTGGTACTACCGGTATTCTGTGGCGTTGATGTATTGCGGCAGGCTGGAAGAAGCACTGGAATATGCGGAGCGGGGCGCTCAGGAGGAGCCGGACTACCCCTGGATCTGGCTCCATCTGGGCAAGCTGCGGGCGCATTTTGGCGATAAATCCGGTGCGCTGGATGCCGTCAAGCAAGGATTAAAACTGGAACCGGGAGATTATGAGTTCCTGACCTTAAAAAAAGAGATCAAAGCCGGAGCCACCCTGGAGCAGATGGAATATCATTGGATCAATCCCGATGCTGATCAAACGCTCCAGCGGGGGCTGGACGAAGATGCGGATGATAAACAATGCGCCATAGCCTGCATTCGGGTGGACGAAGCAGGACTTGCCGAATTTTACGAGTTGTTCTGCCCAGAACGGTATGGCTATCAGAAAAATTCCCCCTGCTGTGAATTCCAATACCCGGTGAAGGAACATCTTGTGGAGCTTTCCTTCCGTATGAACGAAGCTGGACTCTCCAAGATGGGAACCGACTGGCTGCGGCAGCTAAAGGAACGGCTGGACAGCGGCGAATGGCTGACCCACACACCTGAAGAAGAACCAGAGGGCATTCTAACAGGTGTGTTTGTGGACCAGACCCGCCGCATTGGTCTTGTCTATCAACAGCCTGGAGAGGATCAATATTTTCAGATTTTCCTGAACCCGGACGGTACGAAGGCGGATGCCTTCTGGTCCTCAAGAAAAAACAGTGAGCCGGAGGTTTATTCGGAAGATGAGATGTCTGCGATAGAGCAGCACATCAAAAACACCTTTGGTGAGTTTGGGAATGTGTTCCATGAACTGGTTTCCACTGACATCCATGTGGACATCTGCGTTGTTCCTCCCTCTGAGGAGCGGGACTATTACACACTGGTGACGATGGGTATGGGTGCTCACCGGATGAATGTGCCGGAGGAATTGGCGGAATACAAGCTGGAGCGAGCAGAGCTGGCCATCGCTCTGCCGTCGGATTGGAAACTGGATGAGGAATCCCTGAAGGATGAGCGGTGGTACTGGCCTATTGGTCTCTTGAAAGTGTTGGCCCGCCTGCCCATTTCTAACGATACCTGGCTGGGCTTTGGCCACACAATGGACAAGCAGTCGCCGTTTGCAGAGGACACGAAGCTCAAAGCCGCTATTCTGACCGGTCCCCAGGGCGTGGAGGAAGGCGGCGAAGTCTGCACTTTGCCGAGCGGCGAGGAGGTCAACTTCTATCAGGTGATCCCGCTCTATCATAATGAGATGGAGTATAAGATGGAGCACGACGCAGACGCTCTGCTCGAAAAGATGGCAGGCATCAGTTTTGTGGTCAATCCCACCCGCCAGAATGCCATCACCAGAGGAACGCTTGCAGAGGAAGAATTCACCGGCGATATGGACGATGCCGCATGGCACCTGGAATCCATTCAGGAAAAGGGCTTGCCGGTGAATGAGATCAATGCCTACAACCACATGGCAATCTATCTGCGCTGGTGCATAGAGCATGATCTGATGAGCGCGGAATTTATGGAGCGGTACTGGGAGCAGGTGCAGCCGTTTATGGCAGATCTGAGCCGCGCCGATCTGCGTGGCTTTATCCGGGACCAGCTGAAAGGACAGCTCTTTGGGGCGCTGTTCAACAAGGAGGGCGCAGCCTTTGCTGGATATTACTACGGCGAGGCGGATAGCCCGTACTTCCCCAGTGACATTGATAACTATGCTTTGGAGTATTTCGGTTCAGAGCAATATTATTCCGATAAGTTCCAGGATGAAGCCTATCTGTTCATCCCATTTGATGAAAACTATTATCAGGCTATGGCAAAAGTCATGGAAAAGCGGTTCGCCAACTGGCAGGGGCAGAGTTTCGATGAGGCCACTCTGGAGCCTTCAGACCTTGCGGAAGCCATGATGGAATATCTGGACTGTGAATGTACCTATTTCCCCTCAATGACGGATGATGACCCCATCATGTCGGCATACAACTATGCCAAACGGGAAAGTGTCAAAGAGGGCTTTGTGCCGGTTCTGATTAAGGCGGATGACGAAATCTTGTGGGAATGCTTGATTATGAATTCCGACCCGGACAGTGATGGCGAGGACGACTATGCTTTCGACCCGGACAAAGTTGCCGAATACCGGAAGAAAATGCTCTCCGCCCCCATCAAGAACAGTAAAGCAGTTCTTGAGGAAATGATTGGGCAGCGCAAGGAAGAAGCCGAGGATGACGATATGGACTGGGATGAGGAGATCCTTGGCGAGATGGAGGGCGGATATGATAACCGTCGTTTTTCAAGCTACTGGAATTCCGATAATAATATGACCTATCCTCTCATTCTGGCTAAAATCCCCGTGAAGAACCCTTGGGAGATTTTTGCCTATCTGCCCTTTGGTGGCTGGAATGAATGTCCTAACACGCCGGAGTTAATGGCAGTTGCAAAATACTGGTTTGAACAGTATGGCGCTGTACCCGCAGTTATGACTCATGATGAGCTGGAGTTCTTGCTTCCGGTTCCTGTCTCCGAGAAAGAGGCTGTAGATGTGGCGGTGGAGCTGTACGGCTTCTGCCCTGATGTGATTGACCAGGGTCCGGAGGAAGCCACCGTTGGTGCTTTGGTCAATGTACTGCGGCAGTCCACTGTTTGGTACTTCTGGTGGGATTGAGCAGGAGGATGTGTCTATGAACGAATACCTAAAGCAATATATTGAACTCCAAAAACAGTTTCGAGAGACAAAAGGGAAAGCGGATAGTGTTCGTGCGCTTTATGCGTTCAAAGAAGAATTAGAGCAGAGCGAAGATACACAGGCTAAAGAAGTATTGGTGTATGTTTATGACCTATTGGACTTCAAAAAAAGTGCCTATGAATTGCTTTCTAAAATTGGAGATCGGTCGAATCCAAAAATTTTCCGGCGTCTGGCGATTATGAAAGAATATGCCGATGACTGGGGAGACTCCTTTGCCCTCCGCAAGCCTAAAACCAAAGCGGAGAAACAAAAAGACAAGGAAAAGCGGGACAAACTTGGTCTCCCTTCTTTCCGGTATCATCCAGACCCTTTGGATACCGGGGCTTTTGAGCAGTCTGAGGAGAGTGTGGTTTGTGATTGCTGTGGCAAGAATATTCATATTTACTATACCGACCCTTTCTATACCGTGGAAGATATTGAGTATTTGTGCCCAGAGTGCATTGCCAGTGGCGAGGCGGCCCGGAAGTACAACGGCAGCTTTCAGGACGTTTGCTCTCTGGATGATGGTGTAGACGATCCAGAGAAACTGGATGAACTTCTCCACCGCACTCCTGGCTATTCCGGCTGGCAGCAGGAATACTGGCGCGTCCATTGTGGTGACTATTGCGCCTATTTGGGTAATGTGGGAGCCAGCGAACTGCGGGCGCTGGATGTGCTTGAAGAAGTTTTGGATGACCCTATGTGGGACGATGAGCAGAAAGAAATGATTCAGGAATCCGTTAACGGAGGGCATCTTCAGTGCTATCTGTTCCAGTGTCTTCACTGCGGAAAGCACCTGGTCTGGATGGATTTCGATTGAGATGTTTTTATGAACACGCAGTTGTATAGACGGCGTGGCGGATGGCCAAATGTACCGGGAGATTCAGTGGAAGTGCCAATATGAGGATGCTCTGATCCAGCCGCCCAGAGGGGTGCTGGACATCAACATGGGGAAATATGCCTCGGGAGGACGCTGACTTTTTATCATACCAGCAAAGGAGGTGGGAACTATGCAAAGCCAAGGCAATATCAGAGTTGTTGAAATGCTTCGCTATCTTTATCAGCATACAGATGAAAACCATACTGCTACTGTTACAGACATTACTGCTTACTTGAAAGAGCGAGGCATTCAGGCAGTGCGCCAAACGGTCTATGCTGATTTGAACGCTTTGATTACAGCTGGGTTTGATATTGTGATAGTCAAAAGTACACAAAATCAGTATTTCATTGGAAGCAGGCTTTTTGAATACCCGGAATTAAAAATGCTGGCGGATGCGGTGGCTTCTTCCAAAATCATTTCTGCAAAGAAATCGGAGGCTCTGGTACAGAAGCTGGGATGTTTGACGAGTATCCATCAGGCAGAACAGCTCAAGGGGCTTGCCAGCTTATCCAGCCGCGTGAAACCAGGAAATGAAAAAGTCTACTACATAATCGACAGTATTCATTCTGCTATCTTGGAGCATCGTCAAATCGAATTCCAATACTATGAATACACTCAGACAAAAGAAAAAATCCTGAAACATGACGGATACCGCTATCTTCTGAACCCTTATGCACTGGAGTGGAAAAATGACCATTATTACTTGATCGGCTACTCACATAAGCATAACAGAGTTGCCCACTTCCGTGTAGATCGTCTGGCAGGCGTTGAGGTCTTATCAACAGAGTTTGCTCAGCTTGAAAATTTTGATGTGGCTGCATACACAAACACAATGATTGATATGTTTGCCTCGGAGGGCACACTGGATGTTGAGCTGCAGTGTGATAACGAGCTTATGCGTGTTATCATTGACCATTACGGAGAGAATGTCCCTGTTAGACCCTATGATAAGGATCGTTTTATAGCAACAATCAAAGTAAACCCAAGCGGCACATTCTATGGATGGGTATTTAAGTTTATGGGGAAGATCAAGATTCTTTCCCCCCAAGAGTGTGTGAACCAGATGAGAAATGCAGCAAGGTTGTTTATTTGAGGAATCGGGGCGAGGTGTTAAAGATATTTAACACCTCGCCCTGCTTTTCTTTTTTCGCCTTGAATCGAACACCTGTTCTGCCTTATAATAAAACCAGGATGTTCGCAACGCTGCGAACACCCTTGGAGACAGGAGGCAAGCCGTCATGACTTTCGGAACTTTTATCAGCACAAGACGAAAGGAACTCAAACAGAATATGAGAGACACAGCAAAATATCTTAAAATAGCGTATGGCTATCTCAGTGATATTGAGCAAAACCGCCGCCCTGCTCCAGACGGCGACTTTGTAGACCGAATTTCTGAGTTCCTTCAGCTGAGCAAAAAGGAGCATGAACTATTGCTGGATTTGGCAGCCAGATCCCGGAATACGGTTTCGGCGGATCTGCCAGAGTACATAATGGAAAATGATATTGTTCGAGCCGCGCTCCGTGTAGCCAAAGAAGTAGATGCTACAGATGAGGAATGGCAGGCTTTTATGGAAATGCTGAAGAATCGTCAGCATTAAGGGAGGGAGCCGTCTTGTCTGTTCCACAAATTCGGATAGCTGCAATCGAGGCCATTGCGCGGAAAATTCTCATGGAATATGATCCAGCTCTTTTGGAGGGTGAGCCATGCGCTATCCCCATAGAGACCATTATCGAGACGAAGTTTGATTTGATTCTTGAATATCATATTCTTCGGAAAAACGGCAGTATTTTGGGCGAAACCATTTTTGATGATGGAGCTGTGATTCTGTATGACCAATATCAACATGAGTATCGCCTTATCGGGGTTAAAGCAGGCACTATTCTGATTGATGAACGCTTGTGTGAGCCTCAGAGATTGGGGCGTCTGCGGTTTACTTGCGGTCACGAGCTTGCTCACTGGGTACTCCACAAAAAGCTCTATACCGGAACTGGTGATGTGGCCGCCTATGATGGGAATTCTTCTACGGATGAAAGTAACGGTATCATTGAGCGTCAGGCCGACGCTATGGCTACTGCATTACTTATGCCCTTGCCGCAGGTGAAAAAATGCTTTTACCGTTTACGCTCTGGCCGTTCAACGGAACAGCTGATCTACGAGATGTCCCAGATTTTTGCTGTTTCCAAACAAGCTATGCAAATCCGCCTACAATCCCACAATCTTATTTAATGGCTGATGTGATTGAATTGAGTCGAGGGGCCGGAGCGCCCCTTACTCAATTTCCATACTCTTTTTTTACCCTGAATGTTCGCAACTTTGCGAACAAGGAAGGAGGAAACCATGAGAAAAGAAAGTGCAACCATCCGCAGATGTCATAGCCAGCTTTCGGCGCTTGGCTTGGACAGTGACGCTGTATTCCATCGTAGTAAGCTGATCTTAAAAATCTACCGTGATGTCGTTTGGGTTTTAAGCGAGCGTGTAGAGGAACTTCAGGAATACGCCTGGGATCTCGGCAAGCAAGATATTGATACAGGTCTTTGCTATTTGGAGAATTTTGCACCAGATATTGATTTGCAGGACTTCGAGGAAAAGGTGTGCTGCGTCGTTGAAAGCCGGATGTTCGTGGAGATAATTGACCGCGCACTTTTGCGGCTCAGAAAGTATCCAGATCGTGGAGAGCTGTACTATGAAATCCTGACGAAGCAGTTTATCTATCGCTTCAACAGCACAGAGAAAGAAATGCTGGAGGAACTCAATATGGAACGCAGCGTTTTCTATGACCGCAAAAAGGAGGCCATCTATATCTTTTCTGTCTGTTTATTTGGATATGCTATTCCAGAGGTGTCGGAAAAGCTGCCCCGACTAATTTCCGACTGAATCCCGATAAAGTCCCAACGGAATCCCTACTCCATTCCGATTTTGTACCTGCTATACTGGCTACAGTGGCAGGTATGCGCCAAAATAATAGCCTAAAAGCCCGGTGCCTGGTGGTGCTGGGCAATTTTTATTCCTGCCACTAATACGGTGGCAGGGATCAGAGCCGAGGATGAAATAATCATCTTCGGCTTTTTTCTTTGTCCGGTTTGGGAGGGCCGGTATGCGCTGGGAGGCGTACATAACAAGGTATCCGTGATCTCCGTTCAATTCGCTGTTGAACACGAAATTGAACGGAGGAAAGGATATGACAAGAGTATTTATCTGGAAAAATAATTGCCCACAAGAATGGGAGGAAATCAGTTTTACCGCGTTCAGAAAAGCCCTCAGCTCCGGTGCTTTTTCTGGGCGCTTTTTTGTTGAGACCACAAAGATGTTTTCAGGAGAGAATGACCGCATTATTTTGGAGTGCTCTTATTCAGATTTTGGAAAGTACCAATGGGAAGATCGCCACAGCCGTTACCTTCAGGAGCAAGAACGGAATCATACAATATTGCCAGCATCCCAACTTAAAGATTTGGACGGAGCAGAGAAAGGGTATCAGGATACAGATCTTTTTGTAGATGAGATTAGTGATACGGCAGAGCAGGCTATTCACAGCTTACTTATGGAGAAATTGAACCTTGCTTTGAAACAGTTGAGTAAGGCGGAACGGGATTTCATCCTGTCCTATTATGACATGGAAAAGCCCAATATGACTGTACTGGCATCCCAATATGGGGTTACAAGGCAGGCGGCAGACAAGCGGTTAAAAAAAATTCAAGAAAAAATAAAAAGGTTGGTTGCGATTTTCTAAAAAAGTGGCGGATGCAAGTGAGAGGGGTTTTCCCACTCGCTTGTACCTTGACAAGTTCAGATACGAATCATCAAGTTTGTTCCGCTTCGGGCGTAATTACGCCGCTACATCAGCGGTATATTGCCAGGCAAATTGCAGCTCTCAACAGGCCACTTTACTTTTGCTGTGAGAGGAGTTTGCGTTGCTTGGCTTTATATCAGGCTGTAATACACCAGTTGGTTTCTGGTCATGGCATGATGAAGCGGAGCGCCCTCTTATAGCTGTAGTCCGAGCGTGCTAACAGCCGTCGCAGGCCATGGGTAAGACCGTATGGAAAGGAGGTGAAAGTCCTGGGTAGCAGTGTAACCTACTGTGGCTTGATGATTACCCGAATCCCTGGGGTGTCGTGGACAAATAAGGGATAAAAACAGGCACTTATTGAAGGAGGTTCTGCTTTGAAAGGTGGAACCTCCTTCTTACATAGGAATTATCATGTAAGACATAGGAGGATAAAGAAATGAACGAAGATTGGGTATTCAAACGCGGGGATCTTTATTATGCGAATTTGAACCCCTATTTTGGCTCGGAGCAAGGTGGCACACGCCCGGTTCTGGTGCTTCAGAACAATATGGGCAACTTTTTTTGTCCCACCTTGATTGTCGCGCCGCTCACCAGCAAATGGATCAAGAAAAAGGAACTCCCGGTTCACTATACTCTGGAAAGCGTTCAAGAGCTGGGCCAGAAATCGGTTGTCCTGTTAGAACAAATCAAAACGATTGATAAGCGGCGCATTTTATCCTACATTGGGAAAGTATCCCGAGAGGAAATGCGCGCCGTAGATGAAGCTCTGCAAGTCAGCCTGGACATCCATATCCCGGAAGAAATGGAGGCACCATGAGCTGGCTTTTCTTTCTATAAGGAGGCATACCATGTTTGAAGAAAAAATCGCGGCATTGAACCGCGCAAATGAGCAAAGTGCTGTTTGCTATGAAAAACGCACTTATACCGTAGATGAGATACAGGACATTTTGGGAATCAGCCGTCCCACCGCATACAATCTTGTGAAAAAAGGATTGTTTCACAGCGTCAGAGTAGGCGGCCATATCCGTATTTCCAAAAAGAGTTTTGATGAATGGCTGGATCAAAAATCATAGTATTTGTCAAGGATGTCGGTTGGACAATCGGCATCCTTAACTTTTTTCCTGAATCCTCTTACAATGGAGCCACAACAAAAGTAATCTTCAATTTTAAGAGGAGGTAACATAATGCAACAAGCAAAGACGAAAAAAAGTATCTCTGTCCCAGAGATGGGCAGGATGCTTGGTTTAGGCAAGGTCGAATCATACTGGCTGGTCAAGAAAAACTATTTTACCACCATCCAGGTGGCTGGCCGTATGCGAGTGATGCTGGATAGCTTTGAGGATTGGTACGCTGGACAATTCCACTACAAAAAAGTGGATGGCACACCCCCAGGCGCAAAGTGGCGGCACACAACAATGTCTGTTCCGGAACTCGCTGAACTTCTTGGCCTTAAATCTGCAACAGCCTATGACTTAGTAAAGCGAGCACACTTAGAGACCATGATCATAGACCGGCGAATCCGGGTCGTTAACGATAGTTTTGAAAGCTGGTACGCCGGTCAAAGTCACTACATAAAAATCACAGAAAGGAGTTGCTGAGTATGGCATCTATTGTAAAGCGTAAAAATAAGTATTCGGTGGTATATGCCTATTTTGATGAAGCCGGTAAGAGACGGCAGCGGTGGGAAACCTTCGATACTAATGCAGAAGCCAAAAAGCGTAAAGCCCAGATTGAATACGAGCAGGAATCCGGCACCTTCATCGTTCCCAATGCCAAGACTTTGAATGACTTGCTCAATGAGTATATGTCCATCTATGGGGTAAACACCTGGGCAATGTCCACATACGAAATCCGTCGAGGTTTAATGCGAAACTACATAACCCCTATTATTGGGGATATGTGCTTGGGGGAAATCACTCCGCGAATGATGGACAAATACTACCGGGATTTACTGAGCGTGAAAGCGGTCAGTGTAAACAACCGCAAACCAACAAACGAGTATTTGACTCCCCATACTGTTCGTGAGATCCACAAGCTGCTGCGTAATGCCTTTAACCAAGCTGTGCGTTGGGAACTGATTGCAAGGAACCCTGTTCTGAACGCAACCCTCCCTAAAGAGGAGCACAAGGAGCGGGAAATCTGGACCGCTGATATGCTCGCAAAAGAGATGGAGGTTTGTGATGACCCGATTTTATTGCTGGCCCTGAACCTTGCGTTCTCCTGCTCTTTGCGTATGGGAGAGATGCTCGGATTGACATGGGATTGTGTCGATGTATCTCCGCACAGCATTGATGCTGGTAATGCCAGCATTTTCGTCAACAAGGAATTGCAGCGTGTCACTCGTGGGGCGCTGGATGATCTCAGCGATAAAGGGGTAATCAAAAAGTTTCCTCCTTGTATCGCAAGCACCCATACAGCACTTGTTCTGAAAGAACCAAAGACCAAGACCAGTATTCGGCGGGTCTACCTTCCCAAGACGGTTGCTAAAATGCTGGTGGACAGAAAAGCCGAAATTGACGAGCTGAAAGACCTGTTCGGTGATGAATACATCGACAACGATCTTGTGTTCTGCACCAGTAACGGACGCCCTATGGAAAGTCAGATCATCAACCGGGCCTTTAACAAGCTCATCAAGGAAAATGGATTCCCCCATGTGGTTTTCCATTCTCTCCGGCATTCCAGTATTACTTACAAACTCAAACTGAATGGCGGCGATATGAAAGCAGTCCAGGGTGATTCTGGCCATGCACAAATGAAGATGGTGGCAGATGTTTATTCCCACATCATTGATGAGGATCGCTGCATTAACGCACAGAGGTTTGAGGACGCATTTTATTCTCAAGCGAAAGCTCCAGAACCAGCTATTCAGGAGATTGAGGAAAAGGAAACAGGCACAACAACTGCCGAAAGTGATACGGCAAAAATCCTTGAACTCCTCAAAAACCCTGAGACCGCAGCGCTCTTAAAGCAAATTGTCAGTGCTCTGTAAGAGCAGGCCCAGCAAAGAAAGCCTCTCATTTTATGAGGGGCTTTCTTCTTTTGAACGGGATTGTATTATGACCAATCACTTTTTTTGTTAGCAGGTTTTTTTGCAGGTTTTGAGGTCGTGTTTGCAAAGCACCTCGATTTGTTTGCAAATCTACACGATCCTTGCTAACAAAATTAGCAGACATGAAAAGAAGGCTTTGAACACAGAGCAGCCGCCTTTCTTTGCAATCCTCGGAAATCGCGTTAGCAAGGCCGTTAGCAAGGGCCTTATCTTTCGGATGTTCAGGCAATCGGAGAAAATAAGAAAAGCCGAAAACCCTGATAAATCAATGGTTTTCGGCGTTTAATCTGGCGTCCCTGGCGGGATTCGAACCCACGGCCTTTCGCTTAGGAGTTCTCCCTGCAATTCGGTAGCACTTGGTATCTTCTGATACCAGATGACCGCTTGACGCTGTAACTACGGGCATTCTATGAATTGAGCGGATGCTTCTTTCTACCTTAGCCGGTGCTCCGTATCCACTTGTGGAATGGCATCAGTTAGCAGAATGTTAGCAGCTTAAAGTCAATAGAATTGTCTAACCGCCCCAACCTTCTCGTTGGAGAATTGGATACTCGAATGTGTCGGCATTAGCCAATAAGGAATCCATGTCCTGCAAATCTGTCGGACATGGATTTCTACTTTTTGCAAATCACCCCTTAAGCAACAGGACTGCATTTCATATTTCTTTAGCAAAAGGCTCCACGAGCCATAAGCCCGTAGAGCCATAAAACCGTGAAGCCGTCTAAGTGGTTATCTATCTTGCAGTAGAAACACTACCTGCAAGCCACTCCTGCACCATCTGGGCATTTACTTTCAAGATTTTTGCGATTCTATCTACTGTCAAGCCGTCTTCCGCCATGCTTCTGGCGTTTTCTCTCTTCTCATCCATTCTTGCTTCATCGCAAAGCTGTTCCATCTCCTTGCACATATGTTCCACTCCTTTCTCGGTCTCTTTCAGTTCGTGCACGCGGTCGGCCAAGGCTCCGGCCTGCATCTCTTTCGCTTCCTTCGCTCGGAAGTCGTGCATCAGTCTTCCAAGCTCGCTTCCATCGTCCTTGCTGGAATCCACGTAGATGAAGTGTTCCTCGTCCCCGAATTCCTTGCCGTTCTCGCGGATTATCCGGTCGATATGGGCTATCGGAAGTCCGCATCCAAGCGCGTCCTTTAAGGTGACAAATATCACGTAGGTCTCCGGTAGCCTGTCGAAGTTCTTTCCCGTATCCAGCACATTCGAGTCCATCATCCCAAGATGGTATCTGGCACGTTTCGGGTGCGCTCCCTCATCGTCCTGCTGTATCTCGACGTTTATGACGCGTCCGCTTCCATCCTTTGCCACGCAGTCCAACACGACACCCCTGCCGTGCATGTTTCTGAAATCCATCTGCGTCTCATTGTCGATGACGGTCAGTTCTTTGTCTTCCAGAATAATTCTAAGGACATACTCGCAGGCATTCTTATCTTTGAATACGTTCCGCGCGAGAATATCGCTCATCACGGTCAGGTTCTTAATCGTTTCCTTGTATCTCTCCTTATGCAAAAGCATCGTTTCTTCCTGATTCATCGGTGAAGACCACCTCCTGTTCGACTCACAAGAAGGTATCAACCATCTTGCTATATATATATTTTACAAGAAAGCCGGTAAACATTCAAGACTTGTATTTTCCCCGCCGAAAGGGCAAAATCCTGCGGCTCGCGCGGAGTGGCCGGGGTCTGGGGCAGCGCCCCATTTCAGCAATCTCCGTGCATATAATGAGCGGTCGCGGTGCCCGACGGGAAAGCCCCTCGCTTTTCCTGCGTCCGGCGCATCGCGGCAGCGAAGGCGAATGCACGGAAGTCGGAGCCGGTCAACTTTTCCGTTCCAAATGTTTCCGTCAATCCGCCTGCGGATTTATGAAAGATTTGTGGGCGGGATGGTTGAGGGGCGAATCCCTCTACCCAGACGAGAAAAGGGTCAACGTTCGTAAATAGGTGCAAATGGGTTCATTTGATGCTAAATGGTGTCTTTTTCTATCATCGGCATCCGTGCATTTGGCAGTTTCTACCTGCACGTTCGTGTATAGGGCAGAGGGATAGAAAAATAGCCTGCGTTATAATCTGTCCCCAAGGAGACGGCATTCTTGCCGCTTCAAAAAGCAGGAAATCGGAAAAGAAAGGATGATGCCACATGGCTCAGGATTTCGGCGATGACATGGGAAACGCCCTCCTAAACTTCGTCACAAGGCAGACGGAGAACTACTTGCGGTTCGGGCGTGGCAGGGAACGTGCTTTCGACTGGTGGCAGCGCCATTATAAGAAGGAGGGGAACACTCCCGAGCAGGCAAAAGCAATGGCTGAGAAGCAATCCTCTCGTGAGCAGGTGGTCGTGCCCTTTGGTACTTCCGAGGAAGCCGCCTACTATGCGCAGGTATGCCGCGAGAATGGTACCTATGCCGCCGCCTACACGGACAAACAGGGAAACGGATTCCTTGCCTTTGCCAAGGAGGATGTTAAGACCGTCGCAGGGTATGCCCCGCAATTTAAGGACGTGATGGCGCGTCTCGATGAGCAGCGTATCACCGACGCGCTGAATCGCGCGGAACCCGTGAATAAGAAGACCATGGATTCCCTCACGGAGCTGACAAGCTATCCCGACCTTCCGGCGGAAGACGTAACGGTCATTCCGGTCACCATCCGTTACAAGGATGCACCGGAAGAAACTTACGATGTGCTCTTTAGCGAACAGGATACCGAAAACCTCAATATCGACGATTCGATTTGCTTCTCCGGCTACTCCCACAAGGAGCTTACAGAGATGGTTGGTCGTGAAACCCATGAGGATTTCGATGTAATTTCCGTCGGTGCCCCCTACAAGGTTCACGCGACGCAGGTGAAAACGGATGCCCCGGAAAAGACCTATGACGTGCCGGGAAAGGATGCACCTGCCCGCAGCGATAGGGTTGCCACTCTTCGCGCCGAGGACACCGCCATCCATACCCAGAACATCCGAAACGCTGCCCAAAAGGCAAGGGAAGACTGCACGGACTTTTCCGACTTCGAGCGCAAGATGAACGCACAGGGCTTCGGTGTGACTGAAACCAGCAAGGGTGAGGTCATGGCCTACGAGCCTGCAAGCCTGAATAAGGACGGTTCGGTACCGGCGTATGAGCGCGGTCGCGACTGGCCGGTCTCTGCGGAGACGTTAAAGAACCGGTACGACCTCGATGTGACCCACAACTGGTTCGAGCAGAATACCCCGAAGGACGCTGGCACCCTCCCAGATGGAGACCTTGCCATGCAGAATGCGCGTCTGGCGCAGGAGCAGATGCGTGACGAACAACAGCTGCTTGAGCCGGTTGCATCTGATGGTTCCATGGATAACGACGGGCGCACGCCTGACCCGAACTCCGGTATTGAGAGCCACGATGGCGCAGATACCGATTCCCGCACCGCCGTCATGGATGCAGAGCAGACCGGAAGCGAGATTCGCCCCTCCGATATTCGCGAGGAGCAGCAATATGATTCCGAGTCCTATTCCCTCACGGGGGAAGCACGCGATATGACCGCTGCCAAGAACCAGATGGATACGGAGACGAAGGCGCAGGAAACCACGCGGGAGCATGGTTCGAGCCTGCCCTTTAACGGCGAAGACGTATTGTAAGGAGATAGACCATGACCCTCAAAGACAAATTGCCGGACAGGCTGAAATGCTCTCCGCTTCTTACCATGGAATCGGACAGCGATATCGAGACCATCGCGGAATCCATCGTGAACCTCTCCGATTCAGATGGGGACTTCTTTAAGAAGACGGAAAAACTCCTTCTGATGGCCTGTCTTGGATATTTAAGGGACTGGTGCGAGCCTTCCCAACGTACCATCGGGAACCTCATCTCCCTTCTTGATGCCGCCCTGCCAAAGGACAACGAGACCCATACCACCCTCGACAACCTTTTCTATGAAATGAAGTCCGGGTGCAAGCGCGTGAAATCGGAAGATGGCATCACGACCCTCTGGGAGCCTTCCGCCCTTTCCCGGTGCGACGGTCTCACTCCGCGCGATTCCAATGGTATTGATGTGTCCGAGGACTTTTCGCTCACCTGCTATGAAGGATTCCGCCACGCGGCCACACGGGAGACGCGCACGAGTATTGTGACCACGCTCCTGCTCGTACTGGAAGAAGTGGAAAAGGAGGATGCAGATGGCAAATAGCGCGAACCCGGAAATCAATAAGAAGATTGCCACCTCGGCGCTCGGCACCCTCGTCATCGCCACGGTCTTTTTCTATCTCGGTGACCGCTATGCCGAAACCCTCGTCACCTATCCGGGGCAGATTTTCGACCATTTGAGCGATGCATTCCTTTCCATGTGGCAGACCATAAAGGATGCACCGTTTGCCCTCGATATGACCAGTAACTCCCTGCTGTTTGGCGGGGCTTGCTTTCTCATTATCTGGATGATTTGGCTTCGCTACGTGGCGTTCATCGGAAACTATCGTTCCGGCGAAGAATCCGGTTCCGCCCGCTGGGGCACTTTGAAGGAAGGAAAGAAGTTTAAGGACTTGCAGACCGAAGATAACAATCTTCTCTTCACCAAGAACTTCGGCCTTGCCCTGCACCGTCCCAAGTTCGACCCGGAATATGACCGCAACCTAAACGTCCTCGTGGTCGGCGGCTCTGGCTCCGGTAAGACCTTTAACTACGTGACCCCGAACATCTGCCAGCTCAACACCAGCTACTTCGTCACCGACCCAAAGGGAACCCTTCTTAAGGATGCCGGATACCTGTTCACGGACAACGGCTATAAGCTCAAGAGCTTCAATACCATCAATCTTGATGAGTCCATGCACTACAACCCGTTAAAGTACGTGAAGACGGATACCGATATCCTCTCCTTCGTGAACTGCTTCATTATGAACACGAACCCCGAGGGGAAATCGAGCGGTGACCCGTTCTGGGAGAACGCGGAGAAGATGCTCTACACGGCGCTCATCGCCTTGTTGCGTGACTGGTTCCCGGCGAAGGACTACAACATGTCCTCGCTTCTCACGCTCCTCTCCCTTGCGGAAGCACGAGAGAACGATGAGAACTTCAAGTCCGCTCTTGACCTCATGTTCCTCCAAATCGAGGAGGGCAAGAAGTACAAGCAGAACGACGGCTCTTCTCCTGACGCTGCGGGAAATGCCGGTCTTTCAAGGAGCTTTGGCACCAAACAGGCAGATAACGGCTGGTCTTGGGTGCCCAGTAAGTTCAAGCGCAACTCCGACGGCGTGAAGCCCGCCGACTGCGGGGGACTTTCCGCCGACGAGGACTTCGCCCTGATGAACTACAAGAACTTCAAGGTGGCCGCAGGCAAGACCTTAAAATCCATCCTCATTTCCTGCAACGTGCGCCTTGCGCCCATCGCGACGGACGGCGTGCGCGAGCTTTTGACCTATGACGAGATGGAGATTGACACCCTTGGTGACCCGGATGCGAAGGTGGCGATTTTCGGCATCCTCTCCGATACCGACAAGACCCTCAGTTTCCTGTTCGCCATCCTCATGTGGCAGACCATCGACCAGCTGTGCCGAAAAGCTCTTTCGGATTATGGCGGGAAACTCCCGACCCCGGTGCATTTCATCTTCGATGAGTTCGCCAACATCGGCACTATCCCGCAGATTGAGGAGACCATCGCGGTCACCCGTTCCCGTAACATCGGCATCACCATCATCCTGCAATCCATGAGCCAGCTGGAAAGCAAGTACGATAAGAAGGCGCAGACCATCATCGACTGCTGCGACTCGACGCTCTTCCTCGGTGGCAAGTCCAACTCCACCAACAAGGAGATTGCGGAGATGATTGGCAAGCAGACCATCCATCAGATGACTTACAACGAGTCTACGGGGCAGTCCTCAAGCGCCAGTAAGAACTTGCAGATTCAGGGTCGTGACCTTATCGACGCAGCAGAAATCGGAAAGATGAGCCGCTTAAAGGCAATCCTGCTCATCGCCGGTACCAACCCGCTCATGGATGATAAGTACGACCCCCACGCCCATAAGCGATACCGCTATATCGTGGATAAGCGCAACTGGAAGCGTTTGCATAAGAACTCCTTCGATTTCGAGCGGTATCTGAAAAACGGCTGCGAGCCGTACACCCCCGATGAGGATACGGGTGCAGAGTTCACGGCATGGAAATGGGCGGCATGGAAAAAATCAAGGAAGGGGCTTCTGGGCATATTGCTGAACCGGTAGTCACTTATAATTAAGAGAAATGCCACGCGAAAAAGGCAGAAAGGGGACGAATGGAGGAAGGAACTTGGAAACACTCGTCAAACTCGCCGCCCCGGCGATAGGAACCGCTGCGGGCGCATTCACCGTCGTGGGAATCATCTATCTTGGGATGACCCTCGCGGGACTTCTTCGCGGCGGGGGCGGGGAGATACGCAAAGCCGTTGCAATCATCGTCGCGGGACTTACCTGTATCGCCTTTGCCCATCTGTACGGTTACTAGAAAACAAGTAAACAAGAAAGGAATCAACCATGCTGGAAAACGTGAAAAACCTTCTCTCTGATGGTGTGACCGCCCTCGGCGGCATCCTCATCGTCTTCGGCCTTGTGAACCTTGGTCTTACCATCAAGGACGGTATGCAGGGCGGCGGCGGTCAGCTCTCCGGTGCCCTCGCCATGATTATCGGCGGTGCCATCGTCGTGGGTGCTGCCGTGTACTTCAAGACCGGTATCAACTGGGGTTCCCTCGCGGGTTAGAAAGGAGCGATATCTAACATGCTCTCTGTAGCAGTACACAAGGATATCGCCGAGTATCAGCCCAAAATCGTAGGCAAGATGACCATGCGCACCCTGGTATCCATCACGGGTGCGCTTTCTGTCTCGGTACTTGCCGGGCTTTACATCTACTTCGTTTTGGGGCTGAACGTCAGCGATTGCACCTATTTTATCTACGCCGTCTCGTTGCCGTTTTGGTGCGTGGGCTTCGTGAAGCCCTGCGGGATGCCCTTCGAGCAGTTTGCGCCGCTTTGGCTTAAGGCAAACTTCACGAACGACCGCATCTTCTACAAGCCGTCCATGCGCCTTGCGGGACTTCTCTCTGAGTCGGAAAACAGCAAGCAGAAAGGAACTATCTATGGAAAACACTACCGAAAGCAGGGAAACCTTCGCGGCATCGAATCCTACTCCCCAAGGGCAGGACGGGTCATCTCTTAACGCCGCATTTGACGTGGACGCGTTCGTCCACGCATCCGGTGACGGGTTCGGGAACACCGCGCCCCTGCGCTCCGATACCGGCGCTATCGACATGGATGCCATCTCTCAGGTCGCGCACGTCACGCAGGGTGCCGGAAAGCTGACCCGAAAGGAGAAGAAGCACGCCAAGCGCGAGATGAAGCGCAGGAAAAAGGAAGCCAAGAAGGCCGAGAAGGAAGCGAAAAAGACCTACAGCTCCATCAAGTCCCAGTTAAAGGACAGGGACAAGGAGCTGTCCGATAAGATGGCCGATGCCAGAAAGAAGCGCGACTCCGCGAAAGACGTGGTGAACTACATCGGCTACAACAAGATGTATCAGGACGGCATCTGTGAGGTGGAGGAGGGAATGTTTTCCTCTTCCATCGCCTTCGATGACACCAGTTACCACTCGGTGCGCGATGAGCAGCAGAAAGCCATGTTCTCCGCCATCACCCGCCTTTACGACCAGTTCGGTGCGGATACGCTCGTGCAGATGAGCGTCATCAACACGCCGCTCCTCAAGGAAGAGGTCGGTCACCGCAAGTTCTTCGACCCGGAGCGTCAGGCAAACGATGCTGCAAGGAACGACGCGCAGGTATTCAACAACATCCTGAACGATAAGGTGAAGGAGGGGGTCAGCAACATCCGCAGGAACCGCTACCTCACCTATTCCGTGACGGCGGACACCGCAGAAGATGCAGCGCGTCAGCTCTCCCGTATCGAGGTCGAATCCTCCCGCATCCTAAACTCCATCGGCAGCAAGGCACACCTTATGAACGGCACCCAGCGCCTTTCTGTCATCCATTCACTCCTGAACCCCTATAAGCCGTTCCTGTTCGATTACCAGCGCGATATTTCCGCCAAGCGCTTACAGACTACCAAGGACTGCATCGCACCGACGCAGATTGATTTCCGCCCGGACGGCCACTATAACGACTGCGTAAAACTCGATAACGGGGTCTACGCACAGGTACTCGTGATGAAGAAGTTCGGCTCGGAACTTTCCGACCGCGCACTTGCCGACATGGCAGACCTTCCTATCCCCATGGCTATCACGTGGTACGTGCAGCCCATGGATAAATCCAAGGCTATCAATTACGTGCGCACCCGTTCCGCATGGATTGACAAGGAAATCATCGAGGAACAGCGCTCGGCAGTGAACAAAGGCTATGACTTCTCCATCCTCCCGCAGGAGCTGAAATACTCCAAGGAGGAGACGGAGGACGTGCTCGACCACTTGCAGAACAAGAACCAGCGTCTCTACGTCTTCACGGGGCTTGTCTACACCTACGCGGAGAGCAAGGAAGCGCTGGATACGCAGGTACTTCGCATCATCTCCACGGCACGTCAGAACTCCATCGAGCTTGACACCTATGACTATCGCCAGCGTCAGGGACTTAATTCCATCCTCCCGCTCGGCCATAACCACGTGGAAATCTCCCGCATGTTCACCACGGCGCAGATTTCCATCCTCGTGCCGTTTGCCACGCAGGAGCTTGACGATGCAGGCGGCAACTTCTACGGCCAGAACAAGCACAGCCGCAACCTCGTGGTCTGCAACCGCAAGAAGCTCACCTCGCCGATGGGCTTCGTCTGCGGCAAGACCGGCTCCGGTAAGGGTATGTTCACCAAGACCGAGATGACGGGCACCATCTTCTCCAATCCGACGGACGAGATTTACGTCATCGACCGCGCAGGCGAGTACACCGCTATCGCCGAACGCTACGGCGGCAGCACCTACCACTTCGGCGTGGGTACCGGAACCCATCTGAACCCCTTCGATACGGTATCCGTGGAACACATGACGAGAAACGAGCAGATTGCGTTCAAGGTGGACGCGATGTTAGCTCAGGCGGGCGCTTCCGCTGCCGAAGCCGGGTCGAACTTCTCTGAGGTTGACCAGTCACTCGTACAGCGCTGCACCGAGCTTGCCTTCCAGAAGGCCGCAGAGCGCGGAGACAATCTTCCGCCGACCTTACAGGACTTCTACGATGCCGCGAACGAGCAGCCGGAGGAGCAGGCACAGGTCATCGCACTCCGTTACGAGCGATTCGTGAAGGGTTCCATGAACTTCTTCAACCATCAGAGCAACGTCGATTTCAACACCCGCATCGTGGACTTCAACCTGAAAGACCTGCCGGATTCCATGCTGGTCTTCGCCCTCATCAATGTCTGCGAAGCCGTCCGCAACCGCATGTACTTCAATGCAAAGCGAAACGTCCGCACATGGCTCTACGTCGAGGAGATGCAGAGTATGTTCGCGTACCCGACGGTACTTAACTACTTCTCCCGCTTCTCGAATGAGGGTCGAAAATTCGGACTTTTGCTGACAGGTATCAGTCAGAACGCCACGGCGATGCTCGCCAACGAAGCGGCGCGAAATATCGTCCTCAATGCGGACTTCCTCATGCTTCTCAAGCAGTCCCCGCTCGACCGTATGAAGTGGGCGGAGCTTCTGAACCTGTCCGAGCAGGAGGAGGAATGCATCGACGAGTCCGCAGAGCCGGGTGACGGCCTGCTCATCGCAGGTAACGCCCGCGTGCCGATTCGCGGCAAGTTCCCGTCCGGCAACGTTCTCTATGACCTGTTCTCCACGAACCCCAATGAGACGAAGAAGACGGGGCTTGGGGACAAGAAAGATGCAAAACCCGTTATCTAGCAACCCAGTAAGAAGACCCCGGAAAGGACGGTGAACGTCAGATGAAGGCTTCGGATTTCACGACCGGCGGAAACGACCGTGAGAAAGCCATGAGTAATCTCCTCAAGACCGAAAAGACGGATGCCGTCAATACCGGTCTGGTGGAAAAGGCAGATAAGAGCGCCAAAGCCTTAAAGGGTGACCTCTATTCCGTCGGCAAGAAGGGCACGCACGGCGCGGGAAGTACCGCCCTCGATGCCATCGCAAGGAAACGTAAGAAGACTTCCGCCGCCGATGCCCTTGACGGAAAATCCCGTAGCCAGCTAACCGGAAAAAATGCCCTCACGAAAAAGGTGCAGTCTCGCCACAATCTGAATAAGAGCCTGAAACATGGTGCAAAGGGTGTAGCCGCAAAAGCTGCCCACAACGCTCTCAAAGACTCCGAGCTGGAAGGCACGGACGATTTGGTCGCAACCACGCACACCGGCGCGAAACTTGCCGGAAAGGCGAGAAAGCACCTTCGTTCCGGTAAGGATGCACTTGAAAAGAAAGACTCCCTCGGTGCCCTCTCGGAAAAGAAATACCGCACCGAGAAACTGGATAAAAAAGCTGCCCAGAAGCGGATTCAGTTCTCCAAATACTTCCATAGGAACGTCTACGAGAATGCTGCGGCGCAAGCGGGAAAGAAAAAGGCGCTCACGATTCTTTCCAGTGGCATCAAGGGAATGCTTTCATCACTTGCCGGTGCCGTCTCCCAATTCTTTCCACTCATCATTGCCTTCATCTTGGCCTTCGGCCTGATTTCCGTTGTCGGTGGAGGTGCCGCCGATGAGGAGCAAAAGAGCGCATCGCTTGACGGGATGCCCGCATGGGTCACCTACGACCTCGTGCTCGCGTGCCTGAACGCCCACGAGCAGTACGGATATCCCGCTTCGGCACTCCTCGGCCAGATGATGATTGAGAACGGCACCTCGGACTCCGGTTCCGACCTCGGGCGGCTGTACCACAACTACGGCGGCGTGAAATATGCCGGTTATGACTACGGCGGACTCATCACGGGTTCCGTTAAAATGCTCACCACCGAATACAGTGCTTCCGGCTCTGCCTACAAGACCTACGCGGATTTCGCCGTCTTCAAAGACGATGATTCGTACATGAAATACCGGTGTGAGCATCTTTACAAGCAGTCCAACTACACCCGCGTTGCCAATTACCAGAAGGCCATCGACACCAATAACTCCGAACTCTTCCTGCGTGCCCTCGGCGAGGGCGGGTACTACACCGCGTCGCAGGACAGCTATATCGCCCAGTACCGTTCCATCTGCCAAGCCTATCCGCTCGTTGCGCAGCTCGATTCCATGACCGCAGAGGAGTTCAAGAATCGGTACTCCGGCACCACCCTCATTCCCGGTGGCGGGCAGGACTACCAGAGCGCCGACCAGTGGCAGAAGGATATCGTGAATGCCTGCTCGCAGACTCCGTGGCCGGGAGCCAACCTTTGCGCCACATGGACAACAAGGGTCTATGCAAGAGCCGGTCATCCCGTCGGCGGCAACGGCAATACGCAGCTCGGCAATCAGGGATACGGTGCCAATTACAGCCAGAAACGCGCCACCACCGACCTCTCCCAGATAAAGGTAGGAATGCTCATCTCCGCCCAATACGGCTCCAACACCGCCGCCGGTAACGCTTACGGGCACGTCGGCATCTATATCGGTGACGGCAAGGTCATGGATAGCATTTACTCCGGTCTGCGCACCATCTCCCTGTCCGATTGGGTTTCCCAAAACGGAAGAGGATGGGTTGTCTGCGGCTATCCATGGGACTGGCGCTAGGAAACCAGAAAGGATACCTGCTATGAAGAAACTGAAAGCATGGATGGCGGAACACAAGAAGTTTTCCGTCATCGCCCTGTGCCTGCTCCTGATGTTCACCTGCGGCTCTGCCATGAGCGCCATCAACGTGTCGCATCACCGCGCGGAAACCGCAAAGGAGCAGAACGCAGGAAATAACACGGACACTACCACAGCCGCTGAGAAGAAGACAAAGGAGGAAACCGGGAAAGTGGAGCTTACCGATGCCCAGAAGGAAATCATCAAGGGATACGATTCCGATGCCAAGGAACTCATCGACACCCTCTCCTCTTCCGTCTGGTCGGTAAGCGAGGGGCGCTACACTCTCAAGTTTGCCGATGACTCCTACGTGGAAACGGTGAACGGAACCCCGACCGTCCATAGTTACGCCATCTCCCGCGTGGAAAAGACCTCCGATGGGTACGGCGGCTATCTCTATACCATCGTCTTCGAGACCGATACCGGCACCCATATCGTGACCTACACGGACGGCAGTGGCGCTGCGGTGAACTCCGATTCTAAGACCCCCGGTGAGAACACCATCTCCACCCTTACAAGCTCTACGATGTTCGCTCAGAAAAACACCGCATACGAGCGTGCCGAAGCGGTGACAAACATTACCGTGAAGGGCATGAACAGCGAGGTCACGAAACTCTTCGGCGGGGATGAGAAGGCCGTCATCACCGCCCTCTCCAAGTGGTGCGCCGTCCATTACCCTTCTGTCACCGAAGCTACATGGCAGAAAGTCGTGAACCTCGACTATGAGAACGGGGTCATCACCACGGACTTCAAGCTCAACGACACAAACTCTGTTTCCGTCACCTGCGTTTACGAGCAGTCCACGGGCGAGTTCTCCTTCGAGGGCTAGGGCAGCATCGCCATGCAGGCAGAAAGGAATCTCTATGAATGAACAACTGACTTTACAATCCACACAACATGAGGAGACGAAGACGGTTCCCCTGCGCAGGAGAAAGGCTTGTCTCGCGGGCACATTCGCGCTCTTCGCTGCCTGCGCACTCGTGCTCCTCATTCCCCATCCGGCCTATGCGGGTATCATCGGGGACTTCCTTGATATCCCCAACATGATTAAAACGTGGCTTCTGCAAATCGCTGCCACGCTCTTCAATACCTATTTCGGTGTCATCAACCAGACGCTTGATGCGAAGTTCATTTCCGGGCCGTTCAACGAGCTTTTCGGAACAACCGAGCCGTATGGCGTGGTAAAAGACTTCTATCAGGCCGGGGTCATCCCCGTTGCCCATGCCATCCTAGGTCTCTTCATGCTGATGCAACTCATCAAGATTAGCCAGCGCATCGACGCGACGAGCACCCTTCCCGCCGTGAAGGATATCGTATTCCTCGTGGTGACCTACTGCATCCTCAGCTACTTCATCGACAACGCCCTCGACCTCGTTTCCGCCATCTACAGCATCTTCAACGACCTCGTTGGTAACGTGTCGGACAAGCTGCAATCGAAAAACTGGTATGAACCCGGAATCAAGATGACCAAGGACGATGCGGTCGATGCCACGTTCGGCGGATGCTTCCTCCTTTTGATTTTCGGACTCATTTCATGGGCGGTCGGACTCGTTTTTTATGCGGTCTCAATGGTCGTTGCGCTCGGGCGTTCCGTTCAGCTCTATGTCTATGCCGCCTTCTCTCCGATTCCCATTTCCCTTCTCGGCTTCGAGGAGACGAAGCAAATCGGAATCGGTTACCTCAAGAACTTTGCGGCAGCAGCCCTCGCAGGCGTGGTCATGGTTCTTATCCTCTACCTCTACCCGCATCTTGTGACCGCCCTCGCGGTTTCCGGCGGATTGGGAAAGGCTGAGATGCTTGGTCTCGCACAGGGCGTAGAAACATTCGACTCATTCGGTGTCATCATCAAGACTATCGCCGTTCTCATCACGACCATGATGGGGCTTGTAAAGTCCGGCTCTTGGGCGAAGGAAATCCTCGGCGCGTAGACGCTTACCGAAAACCTGCTACCGCTCACCGAAGGGGCGTGCCGAAACCGGTGCGCCCCTTCCCCTTAATAAGTTATTATTGGGAGCTGAGCATCGGCTTCCGATGGAAAGGAACGCGCTATGGCATACGACACTACGGAAGCAGTGGCTAAGTTTCTGTCCGGCTTCCAGATGAAGATTACGAACCGGGAAAGGGACACCGTTGCCCCAGACTACTACGTGAAATACTCGCTCACCCTCTCCAAAGGCGGAAAGGACTTCTCCACCACCTTCGTATCTGACCCGGGGGCTTCTGGGGAGCCGACTGTCACGCAGGTCTTCTCCGCCCTCGCAGACGATGCCCTCACCTTGCGAAAATACTCCACTGACGAGTTTGTGGACAAGCTCTACGCACAGGGGGTAAAGCCATCTGCCGCCCTCCGTGCTTACGACTCCTGCAAGGAGACGAATTTGTGGATGCAGGACGAGCTGTACCTCTCCGGCTGGGAAATCGAAGAGATATCGAAAATCCTGACAAAGTATGAGGACGAGGTAAACACTCTGGTCGAGAAGGCCGCATCCGAGCGTGCCGCGCGGTACGCCTATGACCATCCGAAGCTGCCGAAGGGTTTCGTTACTATCGAGCAGCTGCAAGGAGACCTTGACCTCGGGGACTTGCGCGACGAGGTGGAGGATTTTGATTTCGACGGTGACATCACCGAAGCGTTCGGCGAAACTGCCGAGTATAAGGTCGATGACAACTACCATGCCCTTCTCACGTGGCTTCCCGACCACACGGAGTGGCTGGAAGAAGCCGAGTTCGACGGCCTTCTCGAAGGCTGCAAGGGCGATATCTACAAGATGGTTCAGATGGCGCAGTACGTGTGCTTCAAGTCCGACCTCTACGACCATTGCGATGATATCTGCCGTTACGGCACCCTCGACCAGCTAAGGGATATGGGGGTCTATGCCATCCGGGAAAGCCTTGCAGACGAAATCTTAAACGACCTCTCCTATGATGAGGATTATGCGCCGACCGATGACGCGAAGAATACCATCATCTCGGCTATCTACGCCACGTTCGAGGAGAAATATGGCGAAGACTTCGCCGACTGTGCCGACAACTTCATACAGGACAACGATGATATCGCGGGGCGCGTGAACCCCTGCGCGATGAGCGTGGAAACGGTACGCGCCGTGAACGAAAAGGGATACGACGCGGTGTTCGCCGAGCAGTGGAAGGCCGAGCTTTCTGAGTGCGATATCGACCCGGAAGCGGTTTCCGTTGACAGCGAAGCGCACGATATGGAAAACGGCAGGGATGGGCTTGATGGTAACGCCCCGGAAAAGGATGCCCCGGAAAAGGACGATAGAGATGCGCAGCCGCCTGTAGACACCGACAACCGTTAGAAATGTGCATGGAAACGGGTGAGGGCAAGGCTCCACCCGTTTTCTGCTGAAAGGAGACTCTATGGAACCGAAACCGAAAGAGCGTATCGTCTTCGACGAAGACCTCTACTACGGAGACGAAGGCGAAGAGATGGCGATAAACGACCTCATGGAACGTGACGGTCTGACCGAGGGTGAGGTGCGCGAGGACTTCACCGACGATGAGATTTTCAATCATCAGATGGAGATGAAGGATTTCGATTACGAGGAGGAGATGCGGGCACTTGCCGCCTTCTTTAACGGGGAGAAGTCCGACATGTCGGATTTCGTCAACCCTTACGGCGGCAACCACATCCTCGTGTCGGGAAGTGTTGGGCGCTGGAACGGCACGTCCACCGGCATCGCCGTCTACAAGGACTTCGATGCCGCCACCGATTGCTCTCCATCCCGTTTCGGTCAGGGCAACGTTTTCGCCGACTGCGAGATTCAGAAGGTCTGGGACGAAAACGGCACGCTTTACCTTGCCGGTGCCCACCATGACGGGCGCGTATCCGTCGAGATGCGTCAGCTCACCGATGAGGGCGAGCGCCTTTGGGGACAGCTCGATTACGAGGATTATCTGCCCCTCGAAGGGCTTACCGCCATGGGAAAGCACTATGAGCTTGGCGATGAGAACCAGTTCGTCCACGACCTCTATAATAGCCCGGAACTCTGCGCCGCCCCTCGTTACGCGGAGCAGTCCTTCGGATGCCCTTCTGAGGAATACGAGAAAGAGGAAGGGACGCTCCCTCACGACTTCACCACCGGCAAATGGCGTGTGCATCTTATCTACCCCGGAGAGCGTTACGGTCTCGATGGTTGCCTGACCTATGAGTTAAATGCTTACTCTGGCGTACCTGCCGCCGCCCATCGCGCGTCCTACCCCCTTGTGGAGTTCTACGATACCTCGCAGGATGCCGCACGCTTTCCGGGCGGTCAGTTCGTCTCTCGCTACTACATGACCGACCTGCTTGAGGACAATTCCATTGCCGTCTCCATCGACACGATGCTCAAGAACGGGAACCAGTTCTCCCTTGATGGCGGCATCCCCGCTTGGACAGTTGAAGGCGATGACCTTGCAAAGGTGAACGACTTTCTCAAGAAAAGCTGCATGGAGTTCTGCGGCTCCCTTCCCGGTGACGAAAAGGACGAGGATGGCTATTCCCTTTCGGGGGAAGCGAAGGATGCCACTGCATCCCGTAATGGGCTGAGCAGAAACCAGATGGGGATTGAAGAAAAAGCTGCCGAGTGCAAAGAAGCCGCGACCATCCTCGCTAACGACAACGCCCTTTAGGCGTTTTTGGCAAGAAAGGAGAAATGAACATGGCAGAAGATTTCGGTGACAGCACGGGAAGCGGCCTTGTGAATACCGCAGGGCAGGCCGCAAAAGAGGTCGTTCAGGCCGTCGTGACAAAGGGTGCGGGCATCGGAGGAAAGGGCGGCGGCGGTATCTCCCTCTCCGGGGAAGCCAAGGACATGATGGCAGCTTCCAAACAGCTTGCAGGCGCATCTGCCGCACCTTCCCGCGAGCATCTGGTCGCAAAGCCCGACCTCTCCCGTTAGATAGAACCACAGAAAGCCAGCAAACCGTACAACAAGAAACACAGAAAGGATGATTGCCATGCCAGATAACGACTTCTGGATTGGGCAGGAGCAGATTCCCGTTGACCTCTCCCTCCTGCTCACCTACTCCAACGATGAAGACTATTGGTACGCTCCGGGGGAGTATGCGCTCAGGGTCTATACCGTCGATACCCTGAACACCAACTTCGCCCGCCCCTGCTTCGCGCTCGGTGAGCGCACGTCCGACCCGGAGATGGAGGATGTTTCCGGTGCTATCGAGAACACCCTCCACGAACTTCTCGATTCCGGCGCGACCCCCGAGGACGTGTACCGCATCATGGGACTCGTTAAGGAGAGCGAGCTTTCCCCCGAGACCAAGGAAGCTGACAGCTATCTTCCCATCGACCTCGGCTATTGCATCGACGGAAATATCGTCTCCTATGAAGCGGTGCCGGAGAGCGTTGCGACGGTGCCTGAAAACGTAGACTACCCACGTTACGCGGAGGCGATGGAGAGCCATGTGCCGCTTCCCATCGCTACGCAGATTGCCAAGCATGATTTCTCTCACGGGCAGGCGGATATCCTCATGGAAGCCGCCCGCAGCCCGCACGTCTCGCCCGAGACGCTTGAGACGATAGCCGACAAGACCCTTTCGTCCGGTAAGATGCGCGGTCTTCTGGATATCGCTTCTGTCGGCAAGAACCCCCTCGATTTTCGCAATATGGACGAGCAGACACTTAAGGCGGCTGTTTCCGTGCTGTTCCACGGCGGCAAAGACCTCCCCGTGACGGAGCTTGACCTTGCGCAGCTGCGTTCGGTAGACCTCGCGCTGATGGACGGGGCTTCCCCCGCCGAAGCCATGCGTGCAGCCGAGAAGTCTGCATCCGCCGAGCCGGAAGCGACTGCCGCATCTCTCGCATCCGAAGCCCGCGACGCGAAGGCCGCTCGCACCGAACTCGATAGCCAGTCGGAGACGAAGGATGCCCCGACACGCGCGGAAAAGGCAGATGGCTCCCTGTGACAAAGCCGTTTCATGGGCAGAAAGGAGGACACCTATGACACCTGACGGAAAAACATTCGACCCGGAAACCGTTACCGACAAACAGCTCGTTCAGTACGAACAGGCCATCGACCGTGGCTTAACCGAAGCCGACGCGATGCGCCTGACCGAACACGAGTACAACGGCTTTCAGGCCAATGCCATCATCGCCGCCGCGCTGAACCCGGCGGTGGGAGAAGACGTGCTGGACGCTCTCGCGACCCCCAAGTACACCGCAGCGCAGATGACGGCCATCGCGAAAATCGCCATCAGGGGCGGAGACTTCGCACGCTTCCTAGACCCGCAGATGGACGCACGGCGCATGGAAGCCGCCTATCTGGTCGTGGCGCACGGTGGGAGCGACTTGCCTGTGGAACATCTCTCCCGCTCCCAGCTGCTCACCATCAACAACATCCTCCTGCAAGGCCATATCCCCTATGAGACCGTCCGCGCCATCGCGAAGCCCGCGTTTACCCCTGAGAGCATGGAGGTCATCGCCGCCGCCATGGAAAACGCACGTCATGACCCCTATACCGGTGAGCACTCGCTGACCGAAGCGCAGGTGGCGCGTATCATGAACCCGGAATACAGACCAGAGCAGCAAATCGCGCTTCTTACCGCCATGCGCGGGCAGACCCCGGTTGCAGACCTGAGCGATGCGGACTTTGCGGGGCTGTTCCCGGCTTCCCTTTCCGTAGAGCAGATGAGCGCCTGTGCCTATGCCGTGAACCGGTGCGGGTATAACACGCCACTTCTCATGATGACCATGCAGGCGTGCGCGGACATGAACGCGCAACAGCTCATGGCCGTCTTCGATGCAACGGCGGCAGAGTTTTCCGATGCCACTATGGCAAAGGTCTCCACAATCCTTATGCACACTCCAACCCTTACCTCCCAGCAGATGCGCTACCTGCTCGCGGAAGCTAGGGACGGCACCCCGTTTCCGGCTCTGGAATCCATGAAGGAGCATCTGCTGGCACAGGCGGAACCCGAGAAGGCACAAGTTACCGAAACCGGTATCAAGTCCGAGTCCCGTGACATGGCATCCGGCAAGGAAGCGCTTGCGGAGCAGGCGGGACTCGATGACACCAAAAAAATCAATCAGAACAAGGAGATGGAATAGATGTTTCACAACATATCTAATCCCAAATGGTTCGGCAATTGGAGCCGTTTGGAAGATGACTATCTCGGCAACGGCGGAACGGACATTGCCGACAACTTCACTTTCTCGAAGAGGGAAAAAACCGGCGGGCTTTTCGGTTCCATCATCAGTCTGGCTACCGCATTTCCCGCCTGCGACCCGGAGACCGGACATGCCACCGGCGCTTGGAAGGTGGCCTGCGAGTCCATCGACCTCGACGAGGTGCCGCTTTCCGATATCGCGGACATGATTTCCGGCTTTGACTGCGAGACCATAACCGATTTCCGGTTGTTCAACACCGGGGCATTCGATAACACCCCATGGCAGCAAGCCCTCGGCGAGCTTTTACTGCGCCTGCGCATCGAGAAGGACGATTACCAATGGATACAGTGCCCCAACTCCGAATCCGCCGTGAACATGATGAACATGGTCATGGATGCGCACATGCCGAAGAACTTCTTTGATGATTTTATCTGCGGCGATGAGGAATATGGTCTCAACGAGGAAGCACACGAAATGGCTTCTGGACGGAAGGAAATCGACACCCAGACGAAAACCAAGGATGCGCCGGAAGTTGACGCGGACAAGGAGGTGAAATAGATGACCGATAATTTCAAGGAGATAGGTTCCCTGTTCGGCAGGGAAGGCGCGGGCGCAGGCTTCGCCAAACAGACGGATAAGGAATCCTTCACCTATGCCTTCGCTTGGCCGGAGGGGGATACTTGGGCAACCCTCACCGGATACCTGAATCTTGATGAGCAGCCGGAGGAGTACGTGCGCCGCGTGCTGCAAGACGGCGGATTCCGCTCCGATTGGGGCAACCCGGATTACGACCCCATCGGTGATTTCAAGGAGACAGCCGGTGACGAATACCGGATTCCTCTCCTGAAAGTCCTGCTCCGGGAGCAGCTTGCGAGCCGCTACGAGGTCGCAAACACTTTAAGTACCTACGCGAAGCCGAAGCGCCCGCCTATACCCATGGAGTTTCAAACGATACCTTCGACTATGAGTTCGATGATGACGATGACGATATCCCAGCCTTTTCAGTCCCAGAAGCCTAGCAAACTAGAAAGGAAGGAAACCATATGAGCAAATTAGTCATCGCGGAGAAGCCGATGCTCGCCCGCGATATCGCCCGCGCCATCACGGGAAAAGAGGTGTCCGAAAGCGCCCGCCTTCCCATCTCGGGAAACGGCTACACGGTCTGTGCCTGCGCCGGCCACCTTTTGGAACTGGTAGAACCGGATGCCATCGACCCAAAATGGGGAATGCCTTGGAGCCTTGATGTGCTCCCTATCGAGGTTCACGACTGGCCGAAGGAACCGGCGGTCGATAAGAAGACCGGAGAGAGCAAGAAGCCCCTCATAGACCAGATTGCGGGACTCCTCGAAACCTGCGATTCCGTCATCGCCGCCGGTGACCCGGACGATGAGGGGCAGCTTATCGTGGACGAGCTTTTGGATTACCTCGGCTACGCCGGTAAGGTCGAGCGCGTCTACGTGAACGACAACATCGAGAAGAACATCGTGAAGGCATTCGACAAGCTCGTGCCCAACGACTCCTGCCGGGGCGCTGGCAACGCCGCCTATGCCCGACAGATGGCGGATATGTGCTTCGGCGTGAACGAGACGAGACTCGCCACCAAGCGTCTCGACGGCCTGTTCACCGTCGGACGCGTGCAGACCCCGACGCTGGGGCTTGTGGTGAAACGCGACGAAGCCATCGCCCGCCACGTCACCCGAAAGTTCTACGAGCTGTTTGCAAGCGGTGATTCGGATGCCGGAGAACTCACCTTCAAGTATCTGCCGGGAAAGGAGCTGCTTGCCGGTGAGAAGCATCTGTTCGAGCGGCATACGCTGGAAGCCCTTAAGGAAAAGCTCGACGGACGCGACCTGCACTTTGAAACGACCGTATCGAAAAAGCAGGAGAACCCGCCGCTTCCCTACAACTTGACCGTGCTGCTTTCCGACATGAGCGAGCGCTTCGGCTTCACTGCCGCGCAGACTCAGCAAATCACGCAGGATTTGCGTGATAAGTACAAAGCCATCACCTACAACCGCTCCGATTCCCAATACCTCAAGGAAGAGCACCGAGAGCAGGCACCGGCAGTCCTTGCGCAGGCGATGAAGAACCTCGGCGTGCGCTGGCCTTTGGATTACCGGCTCCACTCCAAGGCGTTCAACGATGGGAACGTGACCGCCCACCACGGCATCATCCCGCAGGAAGCGGATGCGCCCGTGTCCGCGATGGAACCGGACGAAGCCAAGGTCTACACCGCCATCTGCGAGCGCTATGCGATGCAATTTCTTCCTCCCGCCGTGTACGACGTGAGCGAGAGCACGGTAAGCGTGGACGGCGGAACGCTTAAGCTCGCCGCGAAGCGCCTTTCGGACGCGGGGTTCACGGCTGTCTTCCCGAACGTCTCGAACAGCCGCGTCAGAGAGGATTCCGATACGGGGAACCCATGGGTTCCCGCAGGAAGCCACACCCTCGCCGGTATCTCCTGCTCAATCACGGAAGGGGAGACCACCCCGCCCGCACCCTATACGGAGGGCACCCTCATCACAGACATGGCATCCATCGCGAAGTACGTCAAAGACCCGGAAATCCGGGAAATCCTTAAGCGTAAGGATGACGGCAAGAAGGGCGAACACGGCGGTATCGGAACGACGGCCACCCGCTCCTCCATCATCGAGGGTCTGAAAACCCGTGGCTACCTTGAGGAACGAAAGGGAAAGGTTCGAGCGACCGATAAGGCCAAGGCGTTCTACGCACTCCTCCCGCCGGAGATTCGCGGTGCGGACGTGACCGCAAGATGGTGGCTCATCCAACAGGATATCGCAGACGGCAAGGCGGATGCGAACGCCCTGCAAGATTCCGTCATCGAGGTCTTCAATCACCACCGCGAGACCGCCTACGTGGGCGCATCCATCGCAGGTACCGGAAAGACCGTAGTGGGCAAGTGTCCGAGGTGCGGCAAGGACGTTATAAAGACCGGCTCCATCTACGCCTGCTCCTCCATCAAGAACGAGAAGCAGGAAGACGGCACTTGGAAGGAGGTCGCGGGCTGCGGGTTCAAGCTGTTCGGCTTCTGCACCAAGAAGTTCACCGAGAAGCAGGCCGCATCCCTTCTTGATGGGAAGGCGGTCGCGCTAAGGGGCTGCAAGTCCAAGGCCGGGAAGACCTTTGACTGCAAAGTCGTTCTTCAAAAGGACGGGTCGGTAGAACCTATTTTCACACCGAGAAAACCCTCGAAGAAAGGCCGCAGGTAGCGGCAGAAAGGAAGGAATGACATGGCAACACTCCTATCACCGGATATGCTTCCCGAGGATATTCGGAACATGGATTTCGGGCAGGCTTCCATGCCCCACGCGCCAGAAGCCCAGACCCCGGAAGTGCCCTACGATACGACCACATCCGCACCAGACCGCCCTGCCATACCGCTCTCCCCGGACATGCTTTCCGGGAACCTGCGAGGAAACGACAGTGAGAAATCGGGCATCGAGTTCTCCTTCGATGCTTTCGGATACACCCAGCAGGTCGAGCTTGTACAGGAGTCCTATGCGGACGGAAACCTTGCAGTGACCGCCTATCTCTCCGACCCGACCGACGAATCGTTCGGACAGCCTTGGAGCAGCGTCACCGTGAACTTCGGTTCCCCGCTGCAACAGGACGCGACCGTTTTCCTCGACACCAATAACATGGGAGAAGCGATGCTCTCGAAAATCTCCCAGCTCGGAGCCTTCACCGGCCAGTTCATGCGTTCGGGATTCTGCTCCTACCCGGCCTTCACCTTCGATACCGAAGTCATGGACAACATGCGCGACTTAAACGAGTTCGCATCGGCAGACCACAGCAGCCTTGCCGAGATGCGGGGCGCGTGCCACGCGGCACTCGAAAACGTATACGGCAGCGAGTTCACGGATGCCTTGGAAAGCGGTTACGACCTGAACGCCGAATCCCATGACTGCGCTTCCGGAAGCGCCGTGCTCGAAACCTGCGATACGACACGCGCGGAACAACCCATGAACCATGTGAAGGGGGTGCGATAGGCATGAGCCGCTTTCACTCGAACCGGACTTGCATCCGTTCGCCGACAGCTATCCTAAGCAGCCAAAACACACCATTGTGCTAAAATCGGATACCGTATACACACCGCGCGGGACTACCCGTTCCGCACAGACAGAAAGGATGAAAAAACATGCCCAAGAAGACACCGGAGCCAGAGCAGGCTCCCAAGGCAGACAACTACGCCAAAATCAACATGCCCGCCGCCTTCCTCACGCCCCACGACATTCAGACAAGTGACGGGCGCACCTTCGAGAAGTGCTTCGTTTCCTTCCCCAAGGGGACGAAGGTGAACGGCATCGACGTGAGCGGCTTCTCAACCGATGTGTTCCTCTCCGACTACATGAAGAAGGACATGCTTGAGAAGGGACGCGCCACGGTCTCGTTCAAGAAGGACGAGCCGGTGCCCATCTGGACGGGGAAGAAGGACGATGCCGAACACCCGTATCAGCGCTATGAGGTGAAGGCCACCGACCTCACCCACGCACTCAAGGTGGCGCAGGACTCCTATAAGGCCGAAAAAGCCGCAGAGCGTGCCGCCGCAAAGGACGGCGTGAGCCTTGCGGGCGAAGCGCGCGACATGGAGACCGGGAAGGACGCGCTCGCAGGCGATGACCCCGCCAAGTCCACCAAGTCGCGAACCGGACAGGATATTGCCCAGTAGTACAGAGGAAAGAGGTGACAGTCCATGGTAATCGAGGTGCTCTACAAGTCCTTCCGCTACGAGAAGTTCGACTCGTCTGCCCAGACGAACTCCGAGCCGTTCCGCGCGAAGGGAACGAACATCCTTACCGACTGGAACCTCTACCTCGGTGCCCTTGAGGAAAACGGCATCATCCTCGCAGAGCACTGGTATGACGGAAATCCGCAGCACGCAGGCGGGCAGGTGACCCTTGAGGGCACCAAGGTTCCCGCCGCCACCCGTCAGGTCGGGAGCGCCATGCTCCTCGTCTCGCCAGATGAGCTGGACGATGTGGTCTGGCTCAAGAAGGACGGCGAAAAGCTCCTGTGGCGGGAGGGCGATGAGCTGATAAACGGTGAGCGGTTCTTCGCCATGGAGCAGCTGTGTTACTCCGATGCCACAGTGCAATCCATCAACCGTCGCGCCATCGCCGTGTTCGACTATCTGAAGCACGCGCACCCGACGTACTCGGATGATGAGATTGCCCGCATCATGGGCTACACCGAATCCGCCATCGAGCGCATCCGCGATGCAGAAATCTCTCAGGACGAGGGTTTCGTGGACGATGACGGGGAAGGTCAAAACGAGGAAGACAACACCGGGGCTATCGGCGGATATGACTTCGGTTAGAGATAGAACGAAACGAGAAACGCAGTTCAAACGAACCACCAACGAAGCTACAGAAAACCACGCAAACAAGGAAGGAGAAAAGAACACATGAAGATTCTCGGACGAATCAAGAAATCTAAGGTGCTCACTGCGGTCATGACCGCAGTGCTCATCTTCCAATCGGCCTGCCCCACCGGGCTTGCCTATGCCGCGCAGAAATCGGGTGTTAGCGCCTATGCTGCCGGTCAGACCATCGACCAAGCACTCGGTGCCACCAAGACGGTCGAGTCCGTGCTCTCCCAGCACGAGAACGACGAGTATTACCTCACCACGCCATATGGCAACAAAGGGCCTCATGGCGAGGGCGGCGCAATCGACACTTGGGACTGCTGGAAACCGAAGGGCGAGTACGGTAGCGGTGCCTATATGAACTGCGCCGGTTTTGTGGTTGCCGTCCTCCGTGCCTGTGGAGCGAATACATCCATCATCGGAAACTATACCGCCATGGACGGCTACAACAGGGGTAACGAGACGAACGCATCTAAATGGGATGAGTATTGCCGCGACAACAATGCCGTCAGCTACACATTCAGCTCCAAAGAGCAGATGCTCGCGTCCGGTATCCTTGAGAAGGGCGATATCATCTACATGGAGCCGGCGGACTGGAATCATAGCAATTCAGACTGCCATATCGGCTTCTTCTGGGGCAGCAACAGCTCGGAAGACCTTTTCTGGCACTCTTCCAGCCACGCGGACGGTATTGTAAAGGGCTATTTCCCGAACTCCGCAGGCGGCAACGTGATTTCCAAAATCACGCCCAAGTATCCCGTTCGCTACTACCGTGTCATCAAGACGTTGCACAAGGGATATCTGACACTGCATAAGGACTCCTCAAATAAGACCCTTACCGATGCCAATGACTGCTACTCTCTCGCAGGTGCCGAATATGGGGTCTACACTGACTCCAACTGCTCGAACAAGGTAGCGACCCTTACGACGAACGCAAGCGGGAACGCGAACACCGTCTCGCTCAACCCCGGACGCTACTATGTGAAGGAGACCAAGGCTCCCAAGGGATATTTCACCGATTCGCAGGTTTACACCGCAGATGTTTCCGGTGCGAATCGCGAATCCTCGCCGGTGAAGCTCTCAGTCAGCGACAATCCCGCAAATGACCCTATGAGTATGCTCCTCGGTAAATACGACGGCCAGAAGACCTATAACGGCGCTGGTAACCTCCCTCAGGGTTCCGCCACCCTTGCAGGTGCCGAGTTCACCGTCGATTACTACGCCACCCTTGACTACAAGAGCTACGATGACCTTAAGAACGCCGACGTGAAGCCGACGCGTTCTTGGACGTTCAAGACGAACGAAAACGGAATCGCCAACTTCAAGGCCGACGATTTTGTTTCCGGCGATGCCTTCTACTACAACTCCAACAACGACCCGTGCATCCCACGCGGCACTGTCGTCATTCGTGAGACCAAGGCACCCACAGGCTATGTGAAGTCCGACGATGTATCCTTCCAGAAGATTCAGGAGAATCCGACCACAGGTGCCGTTCGTACTTACAACGTCCCGGAGGTTGCCGAGCAGGTCTACCGCTCCGATATCGAGTTCACGAAAAAGGCCGATAACGGTTCCGAGCACCTTGCAGGCGTGCCCTTCAAGGTGACCTCCCTCACTACCGGCGAGTCCCATATCGCTGTGACCGATGAGAACGGCTATTTCAGCTCCGCGTCCTCTTGGAACGCGCATGACTCGAACACCAACGCGAACGATTGGGCGCTGACCGCAAGCGACACCATCGACAGCACAAAGCTCGATGCTAACGCCGGTTTCTGGTTCGGCAACAACAGCGTGCTCGATGGGAACGGCACCACTTCCACCTCCGATGCCGTCAAGGCGGACAACAAGCTCGGTGCCCTGCCCTTTGACACCTATTCCATTGAAGAGCTTCGCTGCTCCGCTAATGAGGGCTATGCGCTCATCAACACGACTGTTACTGTGACCCGTGATGCCAAGACTATCGACCTCGGCACCTTCGATGACCCGGAGCCGGAAATCCACACCACCGCCTACGACGCTTCTGATAGCGACCATTACGTTGGGGTCGGCACCGTCAAGATTTCCGACAAGGTAGAGTACAGCCATCTCGTCGCGGGTAAGACCTACACCGTCATCGGTGAACTGCATGATGCCGCTACCGGCGATGCTGTCACGGTTAACGGTCAGGCTATCACTGCTGAAAAGACCTTCACGGCTGAGGACTCCGCAGGTTCCGTCACGCTTGACTACGCTTTCGATTCCTACGACCTCAAGGGGAAGACCCTCGTGGTCTATGAGACGCTTACCGATGCAAAGGGTGCGAAGCTCGCCGAGCATAGGGACAAATCCGACGTTTCCCAGCAGGTGACCGTGCTCACGCCGAAGCTCTCGACAAGCGCTGTGGGCGATGCGGACAATAGCAAGTCCGTCACCGCTGAGGGTGATGTTACCGTTACCGATTATGTCCGTTACACCGGGCTTACCGCCGGGCAGACCTACACGCTCACGGGAACCCTTATGGACAAGTCCACCAAGAAGGCTTTCGTGGATGCCGACGGCAACCCCGTCACCGCGACTGCTGAGTTCACGGCGGAAGCCGAAAGCGGTACCGCGACCGTGACCTTCACCTTCAATGCCAGCAGCATCAAGACCGGCACCAAGCTCATCGCCTTCGAGACCCTTTCCACGAACGGTATCGAGATTGCCGACCACAAGGATATCAACGACATTGACCAGACCGTTACCGTGAAGGCTCCCGTTATCGGCACCACCGCCGTCGATGCTGCCGACGGTGACAAGACGGTTACGGGCGAGGAAAATGTCGCTGTCCGCGATACCGTCCACTACAACAACGTGACCCCCGGCAAGACCTACAAGGTCATCGGTACCCTCTACGAGAAGGTTCTTGACAAGAACGGAAAGGTCACGAAGAAGGTATTCAAAGACAAGGACGGTACCCCCGTCACTGCGGAAGCAAACTTTACCGCAGAGGACTCCTACGGAAACGTCGATGTGACCTTCTACTTCGATGGCAGTTCGCTCAAGGAAGGTACCTCTCTCGTTGCCTTCGAGTCCCTGTCCTACAACGACAATGAGATTGCTTCCCATGCCGACGTGAATGATTCCGGCCAGACTGTCATCATCACGAAGCCCAAGCTCTCCACTACCGCAACGGATGCCCTTGATGGTGATAAGAACCTCATCGGTGAGGATAATGCCACCATCGTCGATACCGTCCATTACATGAACGTGACCCCCGGCAAGACCTACAAGGTTTCCGGCACCCTCTACGAGAAGGTCACCGACAAGGACGGCAAGGTCACCAAGAAGCAGCTCCTCGATGCCGACGGCAACCCCGTCACCGCCGAGACCGAGTTCGTTCCCGAGGACACCTACGGCACCGTCGATGTGACCTTCACCTTCGATGGGTCGCTCCTGAAAGACAACACGCCGGTGGTCGCTTTCGAGTCCCTGTCCTACAAGGACAAGGAGATTGCTTCCCATAGCGATATCGAGGATGAAGACCAGACGGTCACCATGCACACTTCCGAGATTGGTACCACAGCCACGGACAAGCTCGATGGTGACAAGACCGTTATCGCCGATGCCGAGTCCACCGTCACCGACAAGGTGGAGTACGACCATGTGCTCACCGGCAAGGCCTACACCATGGCCGGTATCCTGATGGATGCAAAGACCGGTCTTCCCGTGCTGACTGGCGAAGGTGCGAAGAAGTATACCGAGGATGACCTCACCAAGTTCACCTCCGGCCTGATGAACGTGCTCGGCTTCCAGTCGAACACCTACTCCATCAAGGTTAAGGACAAGGACTGGGGCAACGGTGCCGCCATCGTCAAGAACGCGGACGGTTCCTACACCTATGATGCTTCCGAGCGCACCGAGAACGAGGACGGCACTTGGACTGTCAAGACCGACACCCAGACTCTCACCGAGCAGGAAGACGGCACTTGGAAGCTCACCGGTCTGGAGGGTAGCGGCAGCGCCACCGCAGACGGCGGCACAAGCTTCGTCCGTAATATCGAGGAAACCTACAAGGCCGATGAGGTCGAGGTTACCGATAACGGTATCGACTGGTCGAACGCAAAGAAGCTCCCGACCGCTTCCATCGACCTCGCCAAGGTCAAGGCATATGCCGAGGAGAACAAAGACCTCCTCTCCTGCCTTGTCTACAAGACGGCGGAGTTCACCCCTGAGAAGGAGTCCGGTTCCATCGACATGGACTACACCTTCAACTCCAACGACGTTATCGACCGCCTGTCCGGCGAGACCAAGAACCTCGTGGTCTTCGAGGTCATGTTCAAGGGCAGCATCGAGAACGCTTCCGATGAGACTCCCGTTTCCATCGTCGCGAGCGAATGCGACAAGGACAACGAGGGACAGACGGTAAAACTCGCCCCGAGTACCATCGGTACCACCGCGACTGACAAGTCCGACGGTGACCATGAACTGATGGCTGGCAAGGATGCCGTCATCACTGACGAGGTGAAGTACGAGGGTCTTATCCCCGGCAAGGAGTACACGCTCCATGCCACGCTCATGGATAAGAAGACCGGCGAACCTTTGAAGGTTGCCGACAAGGGCGTGACCGCCGAACTCAAGTTCACGCCGAACAGTGAGAGCGGCACGGTCTCCATCAACCTCGGCGAGTTCGATGCAACCTCCCTCGACGGTCATACACTGGTTGTCTTCGAGGAGCTGACCAAACAGAGCGATATCGACGGCAAGGCCACGGACGTTACCGTAGCGGAGCATAAGGATATCAACGACGAGGGACAGTCCGTGACCGTCACCTCGACCCCGGCAGGCTCCACCTACGGAAAGACCGGCGTTGACATGACGAACATCGCCATCGCCATCGGCATCCTCCTGATTGCCGCAGGCTGCGCGACCGCTTACGGCATCAAGAGCCGCAAGACCGCCAAGGGCGATGCGGACGAGAGCGCAGAGGATAACACCGAAGCCTAGTGCCCGTAACGCCTGAAACCGGCAGGGTGCCAGCTCTTCGGCACCCTGCCTTCCTTTTAATTTGAAAGGGGGATACACCCATGAAGGACGATAAAGAGAACGATATCGAGATGAACAACGGGGATTCCGCCGAAGCGCCTGCGGATGAGAACAACATGCAGGCAAACCCGGAAAGCGAGAAGAAGCCACATAACCGGAAGGTCATCGCCGCCATCTGCGGCCTTGCCCTCGTCGCGCTCATCGGCGGCGGTGCCTATTATGGCATCAGCCACCAACCCGGTGCAGATTCCAAGGCCGAATCCGTGCAGGCGAATGATTCCAAGGAAAGCGGTTCCGACGCGTCTACGAAGGACGGCTCTAAGAGCAAAGAGAAGTCTCACACCCACGACTGGTCTATCACCTACAAGACCGTCCACCATGACGCAGTGACGCACACAGAGCACGTGGCACCCGTCTATCAGAACCAGACCACCTACCATACCGTTTGCAATGAGTGCAAGCAGGTCATCGACGGCAAGGCCGATGAGCACATCAAGCAGACCGGTCACTCCGGCTACTCCACCAACGTCCCCATCACCGATGAGGTCATGGTGAGCGAGGGCTATGACAAACAGGTCACCGACACCCCGGCTTACGATGAGACGGTCATCGACAAGCTGGTCTGCACCACCTGCGGAGCGACGAAGGATGCCCCGCAGGCCACATCGGATGCCGCCAAGTAATTCAGATGGCCAGATTGGGAAATCATAACCGGAAATCCCGTGCGGCTTTTGCGGCAGCGGCGGTCTTCTTGGCCGTCGCTGCCATCCTTTTCGGCGTGCTGCTTCATTTCTATCAGGACGCAAGTCCATCACCGTCACCAAACGGCACGCCGCAGGAAACCGCCACGGAAAGCGCAGGTGGTCAGAAATCCGAGTTCCCTACTGTTGATTGGGATTACTGGAAGAGTGTGAACGGGGATGTTATCGGATGGATAACCGTGCCGGGGACGGATATCAACCATCCCGTCCTGCAAGCCCACGCATCTGACCCGGATTACTACCTGCATCACGATATCTACCGGAACTACAACCCCTTGGGTGCGCTCTATCTCGACGCAGAATGCGAGAAGGAGGGCTTTCAAAGTCCGAATGCCGTCATCCTCGGACACAGCCTGACCCTCGGGAACGCGGTCACCTGTTTCGGCAACATCCAACGGTATAGCGATAAATCCTTCGCTTCTGAGCATCAGACTGTACTCATCCAAACCCCAAACACCAAGATGCGCTACACCGTGCGCTTCGCCAACATCGTGAAGGGATGGGAACCGACCAAACGGACGGCGTTTGCCGGTGAATCGGATTTCCGAAGTTGGTACGATTCCTCGCGGGAATCTGCCGCCATGGTACTCGATACCGATTCCGAACCGAATCAGGTCATCTCCCTCGTCTCCTGCTCCTATAACTTCTGGAAGCAGAATGAGCGGACGGTCGTGACCACCAGTATCGACCAAAAACAAGCGCAAACGGAAACTGTTTCGACCGAATCCCGTCAGACTGGCTCTGGTGCCGAATAAGGACAGGTTTCAATCTGTTCGCACTCACGCTACAAACCTACCGTCAAGACCCCGCAGATGCGATTCTGTGGGGTCGTTTTCTTAGAATATGTCGGAAAAGCGGCAGCTATCGTATAATTTCAATGAGCTTTCACGGAAAGGAGACCATGATGAAATCTAAGCAGAAGCAGACTCCTACGGAGATTATTGATAACCAGCGTCAGGTGGTCGTTGAGAAAATCATCGAGGACATGAAGCGCGACGGGCTTCGTTGGGCAGAACCGTACCTGCCCTCCCTAACACCGCACAACCCCGTCTCCGGCACCGTGTATCAGGGCGGAAACCGTGTGCATCTTGGCTTCATCGGGTTCATGCGTGGCTATACGGACAACCGGTGGGCTACCTTCAACCAGATAAAGGATGCCGGTTGGCACGTGAAAAAGGGTGCCAAGTCCGCGCTCATCGAGAAATGGAAGCAGTTCGCCTTCTACAAGGAAAACGAGGATACCGGTGAGAAGGAGCTTGCCGGACGCTACCCGAAGCTCGTTGGCTACTGGAACGTCTTCAATGCGGAGGATATCGAGGGCATCCCGCCGGAGAACGCTCCCGTCCACCAGAATGACCGGACGGCTATCATCGCCCAAAACCTTGAAGAATCTTCCAGATGCCCAATCATCGAGAGCACCAGCTATCTCGGCAGCGCCGCCTACTCTCCGGCTACAGACCGCATCCTCATCGCCCCGCGAGAGACCTTCCGCTCGGACGAAGCGTTCACCCGCGTCCTGCTGCATGAGATGACCCACTCTACCGGACACCCTTCCGCCCTCGCCCGTGAACTCGACACCCGCTTCGGAAGCCCTTCCTATGCTGAGGAAGAGCTGGTCGCGGAGCTTGGAAGCCTTTTCCTTTCCGCAGACCTCGGTATCCAGAGCACCGATTTGGAGGGCGAGTTCTACGAGAACCACGTCTCCTATCTGCAATCTTGGATGAATGCATTGGAAAACGACCCTTCCTATCTCTTCAAAGCCGCATCGAAAGCCGACCATGCGGACACCTTCATCATGGAGCGCTACGAGGAGGAACTGGGAAAGAACATTGAGATTGACGCACCTGAACTGGAAGAGGAGGTATCACTTGCCGGGGAGAGTCATGACATGGTAAGCGCATCCGAGCACCAGACGGAAAGCGAGATGCCGGAACCTGCCCTTGCTGCCATCCTGTAGCCGTGTGCCCGCGCCGAAAGAAGAACATGCGTTCAATTAACGTATTGCCGTAATACTGGCATTATAGTATAATGGTAACATATGATAACAGCCATCTGGCAGAAAGGACGATAGGTATGGCAGAAATGGAAAAGAAACCTTGGCGCTTCACCATCGAGTTCGATGAGGAGAAGGCAAAAAGGAACGGCTACAACGTAGATGACCTCTATGACTGTGTGGGAAAATATGCGGAGCAAATGGGTAACGTCCGCATCGGCCTTGGTACTTGGCAGGCAAAGAACCGCAAGGTGCAGTTCGGAGCGCAGTGTCCTGTTTGCGCCACCCTTTCTAAACAGCCTTGGGTCATGCAGAACATTAAGTCTTGGCGTACCTATGAGGATATGAATGAACCGGAGGGTGAAGACTACCTACAGGTAATCCGGGATATCAGCCCGAAACGCATTTACGACTAGCCGCATTCGTACTTAGGATTCCAGATGGAACTTGATAGGAAAGCATTTCACTTCGACCTAGACAACGAGTCTGTTAAACGCTTCTATACTGGTAAAAGGAATGCATGGTCAGATATTCAGGACTTTCTGGAATCCCATAGCTTTGAGAAGCCGCAATATTCTGGATATGAATCGGCAGAAAATATCGTCATGTCCTATCAGCGTGCTTATGGCACCATAGATGAGATGATGTACAAGTTTCCTTGGTTCCAAAAATGCGTGAAAGCGGCCACCTTTACGGAAATCGGTGAAAGCTACGATGTGAAGGAGTTTCTTGAGAATGGGATGCAACTATCACTTCCCCTCCGCCCCGACACCCGCAAGGAGCTTCACTTCGACTTGGGAATGGCTGCGCTCAGCGAGAATTACGTCTCCATCAGGCCGAATGCTTGGCGCGGCGCTTGGACGCTTATCCGCAACTTCATGGAACGCAACGGATTCGTCCACACCCAGTATTCCGGCTATGAATCAAAGGCGGCGATGCCGATTGACAAGGCATTGGCCGTCATGGAGGAATTGCAACAGAGATATCCTTGGTTCAAGGACTCCCTTCTCGCCGCATCGCTCACCGAGGTCGGCGAACGCCACGATGCCCTCTCCTATATCAAGGGTTCCAGTGGCATCATCGTTCCGGTTCCCACCCATTCGTTTGGGCTTGAGGAGCCGGATTTCTTCGGTTCCGAAATCGGTGATATGAAGAGTGCGACCGCAGAGCTATCGAAACGGAACGGGTCGGAACCACCGAAAGACCTGAACAAGGCGCATTAGAAAAAGCCCCGGCCATTTGGTCGGGGCTTTCCTTGCCTGAAATAGACGATTGCTTTGCTCTTTCAAGTTACTTCGTGGCACCGCAAGAAGAGCACTTATACCCAGTGGTCACAGTCTCATCCCATGCATCGCGCACCTGCACCTGCTCGTCATAGGCCGCTTGGTCGGTCACGGTTTCATAATACCCCTGCTTTACAGTCACATAGGTAGAGTGATAGCTTCCGCAATTACCACCATTCATAAGAGAGTTGTTAATATGCCCCCAAGGGTCAGACGTGATATCCGCACCGCACTGGTTGCAGATATAGTGTTCCTCCGTCACCGCGTCATGCCATACCTGATGCGTCACCGCGTCGTGGTGGACGGTCTTGTACTGAGCGTCGTGATGGACGGTTTTTGTCTGGGCAACCCAGTTGTGCTGATGCGCCGGGGTGTCATCCTTTTTCGATGAACTGCCTGAATTGGAGTTTGAGCCGGAGTTGCTGCTGTTGCCGCCACTCGGCTTGCTATCGGATTTTCCCTCGTCTTTCTTGGAGGATGAATTGCTCTTGTTTCCAGAATTATCGGAGCTGCCTGTGGTCTTCCCATTATCCTTCTTGGAGCCGTTGGATGAACCTGAATCGCTCTTCTTGCTGTCGGAAGTTTCCGGGGTCTTCGCGTCGGACTTCTCTTCCTTGGCGGACTCCTGAGCCTTCTCGGTCTCCTTCTCGACGGCATCGGTATCGGCGTTCGGGTTCTTCTTGATGTTGTCCTCGAACTTCTTCACGACCTCAGCGCCCTTGTCCCCGGTCAGGGTGGAATCGCCCTTCTTCACGGCTTCCGCAACGTCCTTGGCAATGGCTGTCAAGTCATCTTTCGTTACCTTGTCCGCATCCACCTTATCGAAAGTCACGCCTGTGGCAACTGTCTTGTCGGCTTTTCCGGCGGTAACCTTCTTCGATGGCACCTTATAGATGGAGCCGTCGGCGTTCACCGGTGAGATGAATGTGACGGTATAGGTACCGGACTCACCGACCTTCACGGTCACCTGCTTGTTCGCGGCGATGGCGGTGTAGAAGTCTACTTTCCCGTCCTCATCCTCGATATGGGCGATAACGGGCGTGGAAGTGTCCGCATCCCAGCCGTCAGCCTTTACCTCAAGGGTAAGTACCATGTCCTGCTTCTCATCGTCCTTTGACTGGGACACCGCAGGGGCATTGGAATCTCCCGTCCAACTGGCATGTGAGATGGCGTAAGCCCCGCCGCCGATGAGAAGCGCCGCACAGAGGATTCCCGCACCAGCCACGCAGACCTGCTTACGGGAGAACTCGCGCCCAAAGAGCATAATCGGCTTCTTAGCGTTCTCCTCCTCCGTCGAATCCACGACCTTCGGGATTTCGGCTGTCTTGTTCGCCGGGACACCCTCAGTCTCGGTGCTGTTGTCATTAAACATATTGCTGTCTTTCTTCATTTCTGTCAGTCCTTTCTGTCTTATAAGAAGATTTCCTGCTATCTATATTACCGGTAGTTCTCTACACCAGCATACCCCATAGGACATGCACGAGAATGATGAGCACGAGAATGACCGCCATCCACTTACAGTAGTAGAACAGTCTGTCTGGAAGCGTCACCATCGAAAGCCGCTCAATGCGTCTCTTGGATTCCTCTACCATCGAGTCGATGACCTTCCTGCTCCTTGCAGTCACCTCTTCGACGTTCTTTATGGTCATCTCCCCAGCTTTCTGCTGGGCATTGGCAACTCCCATGAGCGCCATCTGATTCGCCTGATGCTGCGCGTCCGCCGCGCCGTTTCTCAGCTCCTCGACCTTTTCGAGCACATCCTTCATCTCCGAAACCATGCCGCGCATCTCCCTTGCGATGCGTTCGTTGCTCCGGCGCTGCTCGGCGATAAGGTCTTCCAGCTTCTTCACGGTTCCGATGAGGTCGGTCTCGTCGTTCTCGTCCTCAAGCCTTCGTCCGGCATTTCTGGCATCCCTCGCTTCCTCGGAGAGCTTAAGTTGCTGGCCGATACCGGCCATATGCCCGTCCGGCTGCTCAAGTTCCCTCTTCACCTCGCTAAAATGCTTTGCCATGTAATCTTCGCTCCTTTCCATCCGTCAGCCCTCCAACCCCTTGCCCCTCTTCTCGCGCACGCGGATAGCGATGGGCGTGTTGAGCAGATAGGAGAGGTTGTGTACCGCATCCGCGACCGGCACGGCATCCGCCATGTTCCCGCACATGTGTATCACCTTCCAATCCTTCTCGCCCTTCACCGTCACCTCGACAAGAAAACGTTCCTTTTCCATCTCTCTCCTCGACCTTACCGGTCTTTCCTATCGGACAGGAACAGCCTATCGCATCAGGTGTCCCTTTGTCTGGACACCTCTAGGGTTTTCGCAGGTTCACCCCGCAGTTTGGGCAGAACTACGGGACATATTCGGAAAACTCCTCGAACAGCGGCTCTTCGCTCTCCTCAGAATCCGTCATATCCTCCTCGACGCGCCCCGCCCATCCGCAGTCGGAACACCAGATGCCGTCCACGGGGTTTACATTTGCGGCTTTCGAGTAGGCGCTCCCTATGGTGATGAAAATCCTACTCATCGTTCTCAGCCCTCTCCCCATTGCTCTTCTCCCGCACTTCGGCTTCCTTCCGCATCGCGGCAATTAGTTCCTCGGGCGTGATTCCGAGACCGTCCGCGATAGCGAAAAAGGATGCAAGGCTCGGCAGACGCGTCGGCTTTCCCCCGCTTCCGGCCATTCCGGCAAACCAAGCGGATTTGCTGATTCCGCTTTTCTTGATGGCGTTGTCGAGCGTCATCCCCTTCTCGTACACGATGCGGCGCACCGCAACCGCGAAACACCCGAGTTCCGGGAAACGCTCAACGGCTTTCTCCGCCTGTGGCTTACCCGCCATGGTATCTCCTTTCTTCCGTCTAGCTTGATTACTAGTAATATATCATACCACCAAACCAGATAAATCTTCAAGACGATACTCCATATATCCCGCACAAATAAGACAACAAACCAGCTTGAAAGCAACCCAGCAATATAGTAAAATAGACTCACTATCCATATATGGATATAAGGAAGGATGTGACGCATCAATGGACGATAAGCGCTATACGCTGATGAACAAGAACCGACCTGTTCTCGATTTCCTTTACAACCTCGACACGCACCATGTCGTGAAGATACTAAAGCGGCGCGAGCTTGACTTCGCTCCTCCCGCGATTCTCGATATGAAAGGAAACCCGACAAGGGCTGCACTCGACGGCTGGTGGCTCAGGCGGGCAATTCCAGCGTCCCGTGCCCAGATACAGCGGCTCATTGCCGAGCTGCATGTCGATAGCACGCTCGCTCTGGCGGAAAAGAACTTCGGGCTTTCCCTCTCCGACCGCTACTGGATTAACGACCCGGAGAATCCGCAGAACTGGGATGATATCAACTTCTTCGACAACGACTTCACGGAAGACCTCGGGCTTCTGACTCTGGGGCAGGACTCTTCGAGTGACAATCCGAACCTCATGTCACCGAACTCCACGGTCGGCGGAGACCTGAACAAGAAGTGGACTATCTTAAACGGCGTGCGTATGCTCGTGAAGAGCGGAACCGGATTCGTGAACCAAGAGGTCTACAACGAGGTCATCGCCACGCATCTGCACAAGCGTCTTCTGACGGACACGGATTATGTTCCCTATTCCCTTCATCAAGAAGGGAAGCGCACCTACTGCGCGTGTCCGAATATGCTGGGCGAAGATGAGGAGCTGATTCCAGCCTTGCATATCATCCAGAACCACAAGAAACCCAACTCGCAGAACGATTACCAATTCCTCGTCTCGTGCTTTGAAAGCCTTGGACTTGAGGATGTGGAAACCTATCTGTCGAAAATGCTGACCTGCGATTACATCGTCGGCAACTTCGACCGTCATTATCAGAACTTCGGTGTCATCCGTAATGTGGAGACGCTTGCATACACCCGGTTTGCTCCGATATTCGACACTGGTAATTGCCTTTGGTGTGATTCTGAATCATTGGACTTACCCGCCGACTATGCATATATTGCAAAACCTTTTGGCCGAGGACTCAGTCCGGACAGGCAACTGCAACTTCTGTCCGGCTTCGAGTGGTTCGAGCCTGACAGGCTTGACGGATTCGCCGATGAAGCCCGTGCAATTCTCTCGCAAAACCCGAACATGCCGCCCGCCCGTATCGAAAGCATCGTCAAGGGTGTCATGATGCAAATGGATTCGGCAATCGACTTCATCGAGAATCAACCGAGTTTTCATCGCCTAACCCCGGCAGCGGCAAAGACCAAAGAACCAAATACTCCCGATTTCCTCGATTCCGAAGTCGCGGACATGAAAGATGCTTCCGCCAAGCTACTATGTGATAGCAACAGCGGGCAACCGTCAAAGAACTTGCATACAAAACATTAGAAAGAAGGTCATACAATGCGAACCTATCAACACCCGATATACCAAGACAACACCATGGCAATTCGCGCCGAATATGATGAGGAAAAACGAGTCTTCGATTTGATGAAGAAGTTCCTCTATATCGTCGGGGCGATAACGGCGATAGTTGTTTTCCTTTTGCTTCTCGTTAATTCCCCTGCCCTGATAACTCAGACGGGTGCAATTGGAATCATTGCACTCGTTCCCGTCCTGCTGGCTGCAACAGCCTTTACCGGGTTTTACGTCGGCACGGTACCGGCTGGCTACATCGCTGCATGGCGTGCAATCAAGCGCTCAAAGCTGTTCGTGTGGGGCAACGCTCTCGGACTGCTCCTCATAGCGACGCTTCTTCTTTTCATCCCGGCTGCATTCGCGCCCATTGCCTTCCTTCTCCAGTGGTTGAAGGTGTCGAATCTCAAGCATCAGCTTGACGCGAACGCATAGTGAGGTAAACTGAACGTGTTTTCTTCCTTCGTGGAGAAACTTTCTTGCTTTAGCCCGCTGCTCCCTGATGTGCGACATTAAGGGAACGGCGGGCGCTTTTATGCCGATTCTCGCAACCCGTATAGCGGCGCAGGCAAAACATCCCGCCCGCGCCGCTTTTTAATTAACGCTCGCCGTTCTCCTTGTTCGGTTCCGGGCGTTCCTGCGCAGGTACCTGTTGCGCCCGCTGGGAACCGCCGCTCCCGGCGTTTCCGCCGTTCTTCTTCCCTTTCGGCATGACCGTCGAGGATACTTCTGCCCTGAGTTCATCGGCTCCGCGCCAACAGGCGAGAATCAGACGCTTGACCTCCGAATCGTCCGCGATATCCGAATCGGGGCGCGGGAGTTTCAGCTTGGGGATATCCGCGATTTCCATGCCCTCCATGCCGCGTATCTCCTTGCGGTACTTCTGGTAGACGCTTCTGATTTGTGCAAGGTACTTGCTCTTCGCTTCCGCTGCCAGCTCCCGCTTCTGCTCGATATCCCGCTTTCCCGCAACGGCTGCTTCACCGTCCGCACGGATGGATTTCGCCACGTTCGCCGTGAACGCCGCTTCCAGCCCCTTTCTTCCGAGGTCGGCATCGAGCTTCGCCACGGAGAAGGCATAGCGGTCGTTGTCCGTATCGGTGACGTACATGCGCCCGTTGCGGAACTCCGTGTTAACGCCCCATGATTCCAGAAGCTCGCGGTAATCATAGATGTTCTCCGCTTCCCCGGCAGCGATACGGCACAGCTCTCGCAAGTTCGTCTTATAGGAGTCGATACCGCGTGCCGCAAGTTCCTTCTCGATACGGGATGGCTGCTTCTTGTGGACGGAGGAATTGCGCTCGCCCTCCACGACCTGTTTCAAACCCCACTCGTGGTCGAGGTCGCGGATGCGGCTGGCGCGTTTCACCTTGGCGCTTTTTCCGCGCCCCTCATCGAGCCGCTTGCCCGTGGAGAGGTCGGTACGGTTGATGACGATATGTACGGCATAGCGATGGGTCTTGTCCGCTTTGCAGTATTCGTTGTGAAGCGCCATCACTATCTGCTGGTTCGGGTAATGCTTTCCCACGTACTCCTTGGCATACCTCATGCACGCTTCCGGTGAGAGCCGCCCGCCGTTTAAATCGCACTCGTCGGGATTGAACCCGAGAATCTGATGGAACAGAACCGTGTTCTTCGCTTCCTTAAGCTCCCCGGTCTTCTTGTCCCTGATTCTCCGTGCTGCCTTGTTATGCCCGTAGGCTTCCCTCGTCATCCACATGTGGTGCGCCCAGCGCTTCGGGTTCGTACAGCCGTCCATGTTCAGACTGTCGCGCAGAATCACCTTTCGGTCATCGTTGATGTAACCGCGCAGGTTCTTCATGTGCCCGGAACTCTGCACACCGGTCTGCTTGATGATGGTAATTTCTTTCTCCTCCCTTCTGTTCCGAAAAGTTATTTCGTTTCGTCCTGCCATGACTCAGCTATAAGAAAAAAATGCAATCCGTGGTACGGTTCGTTCTCTCTTATTGCGTTTCCAAGTTTGCGGGCATTAAGGTGAAGTTTTGCGGCAGCATCACCAATGCTTGCGAAACGTTCTTCGCACTCCAAACATACGACTGGCTTATCTTTTAAAAAGGAATCATCTGACCTTGATTCATCCTCCGGTTCGTCTGCCTGATATTTCCTTTTCCAGTCTTTATATTCCTCAAGCGTGATTTCGCCAGACGTGTATTTTCCATATTGTTCCGCCCATTCGACCATAGCATTCTGCACTTCACCCATACCAAACCGAATTGCTCCATCCATATCCGGGTAAAGATGAAATCTGTCTTCTAGGCTGAATAGCGTATGGACGAATTCATTCGCATTCATAATGCCGAGACAGTATAGATATTCGGGCGAAATACCAAGCGTTTCACAAATCGAGTCGAGCGTTTCGTACTTTGGAAATCTCCTTCCCTGCTCATAAGCTCTGATTGAGTATTTAGGTATTCCAAGTTCAGCCGCAAATTGTTCCTGCGTCATGCCACGCATCATTCGCGCATTTCTCAGTGCATTACCAAAGAATCTTGCAAAAGGCGATTCATTCCTTGTAGTGCCACAACTATCCTTCTTTTGGCGAGTTGTTTTCACGCCATCGCAATCATTCATCCTTCTCGACCTTCCTTCCTGTTGTCGAATTTCTCTCCGCCGACACCATATGCATACACGATAGCAGATCTTGCTTCGATACAACTCGATTCCCCGTGACCTCCGGCTCCGTCCCATGGTTGCGACGGTAACTTTCCACAAAGAACCGAAAAACCGCTTCCGTCGTTTTCACCGGGGCGTGCCTGACAAACGGGTTGTATTCGTCATCAACGAAATAGAAGGTTTCATCCCTCTTCGCGATATGCGCCGGGCGCTTGCAAGCCGGGCACCGTGATTTCAGGTCACGGTAATGTAACCACTCCGAATCAGTCATCGGCATATTCCCAGTGGTAGCCACCGGCCATCCCGGATGCAGCTGAACCGATACCGTTCGGCGATATCTTTGTTCTCTCCGCCGCGTCCTTTATGCTTTCATAAACAACGCCGGTTTCCGTGCAACGAACCTTTCTTCTACGTTTAGGCTTGAAGAACGAGTCATCCGGCTTTAGCTCATCACCGTAATAGAAATGAATGCCATGCACGGCACTACCATTTTTCATCGCATGAAATACATTCGATTTGCTTATGCCGAGCATCCTTGAAACGAGACTAATGCTCTCAAAGCGTTCGCCTGTCTCAAGGCAGATGACCGGGCGCGATTTGTAGTTTGGCTTTTTCTTTTGGTTCCTTATCTTTTGACGGTACTCATCCGGCAACATCTCGCCAGCATAGTAATAGTAAAAACCTTTAATTGGCTTTCCTGCTTTTATCTGGCGAGATATGAAACCACTCGATACACCGATAGCGTTGGCTGCATTCTCCACGCTATTGAACTGTTTTCCAGTTTCAAGGCAAACAATCGTTTTTCGTTTTCCCATTCTGTTCGTCCTCTATCCAACGAGACCGTCTTTCTTGTCTTCATATTCCTCTCTCGTGATTTTTCCCTCCTCCAAGAACTCTTTCCAAGACCTCCAAGTGCAAACGCATGACTGGATTGCTTCGTTGGTAAACCGAATGCTTCCGTCCACACACGGCTCGATGCCGAACCTGTCCTCTAAAAGGAAAAGCGCGTGCATGAGTTCGTGGTAGTGCTCGATACCATAGCACCATAGGTATCGAAACATGCGGGTGCCACATCGAGTGCTTTCGCTATCCGTTCGAGCGCATCCTGCTTCGGACTGCGCTCGCCGAGTTCATAGCTGCGCAATGCCGACTCGCTGACTCCATCGGTGGCCTTCGCCAGCGCCCGCTGCCCGAGTGCGGCGCATCCGAACATTCCTGATGCTTTTTCCCAAAAGCTGTTTTTTACGATTGCATTCCGTCATTTTCGTACCCTCGCAAATCAGAGAATCAAAACCCGTTATCGCATTTCAAAGAGAATGAAAATGGCGTAACCGGATGTAGCGATTGCGACCAACGCAATGAGAGCTCGATAAAGGTAATCCCAGTTTCTTTCTCCAAACTTCCTTTTCCATTCTTTCGCTTCTGCTATGGATTTGCAGAATAGACTTACGCTAATAACAAGCGCCAATAATCCCGTCATGATGTAAAGCGAAAACATTGCGTGGTAAGTCATTCCCATATCTCCTGTCATTCGTTATCGAGGTTGTCAAAATCCTCGATTTGCAGATGGATGTTGTTTCGGTCGGCTTCCCTTCGGAGCGCTGCGAGAGCTTCCATAATTTCGGAAAACGACGAGACCTCTTTCTCCAAAACCCGTTTCGCTTCCTCCGGGTCAAATACCTTCACACCATAGGTGTTCAGGAACTTCATGAACTGATTCAGGTTCGTTCCCTGCTTTGCGAGTTCATGCGCCGCTTTTTTCAAAGGCTTGGTGTCGATGACCTTGATTGAAACATCGTCGGAAGTCAAAACCGCTCGGGCATACTCGCCCATTTTCATTCCTGCTCTTTTCGCGTTTCTGCGAATGGACTCTCTCTCTTTCTCGGTTGCGTAAAACTTTATTTGAACCTCACGATTACGCATCTCGCAATTCTCTCCTTTCCATTATTCGTAAAACACTTATGGCAAATTGCGCCGCCGCCATTTGTAAGTGACACGAAATCGGATAGTCGCTCTGCTGACTACAGAAAATCGGGAATCCTAAATTACCGGTTTTCTCAAGCGAAAGCGCTCTCCCGTCAAGGCTCCGAAAGCCGCTCGGGAGCAAGATGGAAGAGGGTTGAAAAGTCCATTTTAGTGGACTTTGAGTACCCACTTCCCAAATCTTGCAACTCGAAGAGCGGCCTTGGCCGGTGAGCACTGATATTCTATCAGTGCGAGAGCAGAAAAGGCATGGAAAAGGGGGTGCCGCCGCACCCTTTCCCATGCCTTTTCTGCGGGGTTTCCGGCTTGCCCGGAAACCAAGAACCCGAGGTGCCGCCACCTCGGGTTCCCATCATCTGCGAAGACGAAATCAATTTCTTTGAAGACTTGACAAAGATTCCTTCCAATTGCGTCTTGATAAGCGAACGGACACCATAAAAGGTGCCCGTTTTCTACGTTGCTGTTGATTCGTGCTCGCCATCCTCAATTTGAATTGCAGACCGCTACAGCTTCCATCCATTTCTTTCCAGAGCAACCAGCGCTTCACGTTGCCGAATGCCGAGTCCGCCGACACGCCTGCCTTTCGGTATCCGGTACAGTCGCATGATGACTACCGCCTTGCTCGCACCGATACCCGGAACACTTTGCAGAAGCGATGTGACCAAAATGCGCTTCGCATCCTCCTCGTCCATCGCATCCGTGAACGTAAGCTCGCCGGACTTCACGCGAGCTTTGAGTGCTGCATAGCGCCTGCGAGCCTGTATGGCAAGCTCTAGCGCATGGGCACGCTCCTCGCTGCTAAGGTTCGGCAGATGGTTCTCTTTCTCGGTCATCGTTACTTCCTACTTCAACTCGTTGTCCCAGATGTTATCGTCAGGCTGCGCCGCATGTTTCCAACGGTTCGCATCCGCCCGACCGTTCCAGTCGGCGATGAACTTCTCGATAGCAATGGCGCATCCGCTGTCAAGAGCTTCCGCCCACCTCTCGTTGTTCTCATCGCACCAATTCTGAAATACCGCAAACTCGGTGACATTGTTCTCGACGATGTGCCTTCGCATCCCCCGCATCTGCGCGATAAACCTCGCGGTGGCGGGAACCATGGTGATTAGGTTCATGTTCCAATCCCTTTTTCCGAAGTGAATCCATCTACCGGCTCCACTTCCTCTCTAATAAAAACGCCCGTCGATGTATTTCTCGATAACCGACGAAAGTCCGCTATCGAGTGCCTGAGACCAGCGGTCGTTGTTCTCATCGCACCAGTCCTGAAAATCGGTGAAGTCTGTGATGCCGTTCTCGCGTATGTGTTTCCGCATCGCACGCAGCATGTCGTGCTTCGATTTTTCCGATTCCGTTACCATCAAGCCCATCCCTTCATCACCATCCCCTTAACCAAGCTCCTCGGCAAGCAGTCGGACGATGAGCTTGGTCATGCTCTCCCCCGTCTCGACGCGGTGGAGTTGCGCTTCTTTGTGGAGCCAAGCCGGGATGAGGAGACTGATTTTCTTGAGTTCCACCTCGTCCGTCTCATGCTTGCCGGAACCTTCCTTCTGGATATCCGCCATCTCGCGCTTGGACTTCTGCGCGCTCGCCATGAACGCGTTCGCTGTGGTCTTGTTAGCCATTGTTCTTCTCCTCTTCGTTCAGAACCGAATCTGCAAGCAGCTCAATCGGGGCGACCACATGGCTCTTCGGGTCGTACTCCGCCACGGACACACCGGCTGCTGCGGCACGTGAGAGGGCAACGGCGCGGGGAATCTTCGCGATGATTGGAACCTCCTCGCCCTCAAGGTACTCCACGAGCTGACGGTCGAGTGTGCCGTAGGCATAGAAGTTGTTGACGATGACATACGCTTTTGCGCCAGTGCCGGACTCACGCACGATATCGAGCGTTCTCAGCGTCGGCTCCATGTCGCGCGTGCTCGGAAGCATGGGCACGAGGATGAGATTCGCCGCGCGGCACCAATCGTTCACACCGCCCACGAGCACGCCCGCCGTATCGACAACCTGAAAATCGCACTCCTCCGCAAAATCCGGGTCATCGCAGACCTCATGGACGGAACCGCCCTGCGGGTCGGTAGTGACGAACGCCACGGTCTTGCCGCGACGCTCAAGCGCAAAGGAAAGCTCGTCCGCGATGGTGGTCTTGCCGACTCCGCCCTTCTGGTTGAGCATCAGAATCGTGTACATGTTAGAAGTCCTTTCTGTCCTGTTTGAAAAACGCTACTCACGGGAATCGGATGCGCGTACAAGCCCGTAACCGACGGTGACGGAAAGTGCCGAGCACACGGCGAATACCGCAGCAGCCACGTTTCCGAAAACGACCGAAACCGTAAGTGTGAGAAACACCCACCATCCGACGGTCACCGCGAATAGCAGGCCGAGGAAGAGCATGAAGGGGATTTCCCGCACTGAAACGCCACGAAAGTGCATTCCGTCCTCCCTAGAACGGAATATCCGCATCATACGTTTCCGGTTCCGCAGACTGCCCCTGGGCAGAAACCGTATCCTTCCCGGTACCCTTCGAGTCCGCAAACTCGATATCGGTCACGAGAACGGAAAGGGCATGGCGCTTCTCCTCGTTCTTCATCCAAGAGTGGTAGCGGAGCCGTCCATCCACCGAAACCTTCTTCCCCTTGGTGAGGTAGGGAGCAAGTGCTTCGGCTCGCGCACCGAACAGGGCGCAATCGACAAACACCGGCGCATCGACATATTCGCCGGTCTCGGTGTCCTTCTTCTTCTCGTTGATGGCGAGTCCGAAGGTGAGGACACTCGCGGCATCCCCCTTTTTGCGAAGCTCCGCATCGCGCGTGAGGTTGCCCATGATGGTCACTCGGTTGATAGCCATTGTCTTTCCAATCTCTCGATGGCGTTTGCGGAGGATTCTGGAATCCTCCTGCCGGGAAAACTTTCGTCCCTTGCTGTCTATAAATATAGCAGACCAGAATACCAGCAACCCAGAGAGCAAGATAACCACATAGATTGCACACACTTGCCCTGCAAAGATAAGGGCGTGTGAAAAGCAACACTTCACACGCCCTAAGCACGTATCTACTCTGCTACGAGCCATTGTTCGAGCCATCGCTGCACGGCAAGTGTCGCGAGCGCGTCGGCAAGCGACCCGTGCGCCCTGCCCGTCCACTCGTATCCGATGTGGTCGGCGGCATCCACCAACTTGTAACGCCTTCCCATGAACCACGTGAACAGGTTCATGGTGTCCGTAATGCGTGCGTCCTCCCTCGGGCGCACCCCGACGGCGGATAGGAACCCGAGGTCGAATCCGACGTTGTAGCCGATAACCTCATCTGCCCCTGCAAAGATTTCCCTCAGTCGCGGTATGGCTGTCTCGATAGTCGGCAGGTCTGCCACGTCCTCTGGGTAGATGCCGTTGACGGCGCTCGCGTGCGGCCATTCGGTCTTCACGGTCGGTCGGAACCTCTCATCCAACAGGACGGAGCCGTCCCTTCCGATGATGGAGATGGTCAGAATCTCATCCGGGTCGCTACCGTTCGGATGAAGACCGGTGGTCTCGGTGTCGAAGCAAATGCTGTTCATATCTATCACCTAATCCATGTAACCGTAGACCGTCGTATAACGGTCTGCCTTGTGTTCCAGCCATGCCAGATACTCGTTCTTCGCAAGCTCGAACGCTCGCTCCTCGCGGCTTCCTTCCAGTGAGCTGAGATATGCGACGGTCGCATTCGGCTCATTGCCGTAACCATCATCAATCCTCCCGGACTCATCGCACGGGAGCCATTCGTTCTCTTTGTACTCCACGCGACGCTCGACCTCTACAGTCCAGTAGATGACGGAGCCGATGCCATCTTCCTCGTCATTGACCTCGTTCCCATGCGTCGATATGAATGCTTCCGCCGCCGCGAGCGCTTCCTCGGAGTTCTCGTATTCGCCAAGCTCATACGAATCTCCATCGCTGATATCCTCGTGGTCTCCGTCATAACCCGGGCGCGTTGCAAAACTGAGCCGAAAGCTCCACCCGTTGACGAAATATCGAATCTTCCTGTCCATCTTGGCTCCCTTCTGCCATTGAACGGCTCGGTACCGTCCCTTTTGCTGTCTATAAATACAGCAGACTGGCATACCAGCAAACAGGTGAACTCCATACTCCATATAACCTTCATGTCGCGCATGACAAAAAGGGCACCCTTTCGGATGCCCACCCGCACTAACCAAAAAAATCTTCTATAAACTCCCAGTGATAACCACCTGCCGTTTCCTGTTTATGATTGGCAGCTTGTCCGATACCTGACTTTCTTACCCCCGTTTCCTCCGCGGCCTTCCTTATGCTCTCGAACCTCTCATCTGTTTCCACACACCGGACAGGCTTGCTTCTTCCAAACGGCTTCATCTTTGGCGCTTGCTCGTCTTCAAACTCCCAGTGATAGCCGTAGGCCGTCCCGCCAGACTTTGCCGACAGTCTGATAGAACTGTAATTTTTCGTTCCATTGCCGAAGGATTGCGCGGCAGCAACAACTGATGGATATACTATTCCTGTCTCTCTACAGCGAACAGGCCGGTATCTACCTCTCTTCTTTGCCGGTGGTGTTTCTCTATCCACGAAGCTCCAATGGTATCCTCTGCAAGTTCCGCCCTCCCGAGCTGCCTTCCTAATACCACCTTCCGCAACCCTCTGCGAAACGGAATACGCATTGACAAGAAAACGTGCGGCATCTGCCATCGAGTCATAAAGAACATCGGTCTCGACGCATCTTACCTTGACCTTATTTCTCTTATAGCGAGGGTGCAGAAGTTTCTCCCGCTCATTCTGGTTATAGTTGCACAGCAAGCAGAAATGTAAACCCTTCGCCGAGTGAAGTTGACCATTTACGGCACGATGTATGGTGCCATTATCTTTACCGAAAACCGCTAATTCAGCAGCACGAATCGTAGGCCAAATCTCCCCCGTTTCAATACAAATTACTCTGTTATCTTTATTGTTAGTTAAGAAATCTTTGAAACGGGCATCCAAATCTGGCGCTTCCTTCAGTCTTCTAAGGCAGTATCGCTTCCCGTCTATGATTGCCACGCCGTAGCGCCTAAGAAAATAACTCAGCCTATCGTCTCCGATGCTTCGCTCTGCTTCTCTAATCGAAGAAAAGTCCTCTCTTGTATCTAGGCAAGTTACGCCCCTGGACGCTGTCTTTCCTCCTTGGAAATCGAAACCTATTCGTTCCAATCTCTCTATCTGCTCGTCTGTCAGTTTTTTCTCGCGATATAGTTTGCGAAGGTATGATGAATATACAGCTTCTGACGACGGTGTTGACATTTACAATCTTCCTCCGTTCGCTCTCGCTATCTTTTCCAGAAATGAAATCTTATCGTCTATACTAAAAAGCGGATTCAGGGCACTCTGCAACTCAGCCGCGAGCTGCTTGATTTCCAACGCCTTTCCCACAACCTTGAAATCGCTCGGTGAAAACGCCGGATGCTCCCCGGCATCCTTCATCTCCCGGTAGGTTTTTTCCATCCGTCCGCAAGTCCCCTCCGCCACGGTGATAGAAGCGAAATTGTTGCAGAGGTCGAACACGAGCGGTGTTCGGTTTCCGCCCGATGACAGGACGCGCCCCAACTGTTGGTAGAAGACGGTCGGTGATTTCGTCGGCCTGACCATCACGATGGCATCGACACCCCTGACATGAACGGCTTCGTTGAGCTGGTTCACGCAATAGAGCACCTTCAAGGCATCTGATTCATCATCCTTGAACGCCTGAAAGTCCTCGGAACCGTATGGGTCTGCACTCACGGTCTTATAAGCGTGTATCTCGCTGTTTACCGCGCCGAACCATTCCCGCCGCAGAAGCATGAGCTCGCGGAGCTTTACGACGCGTGGGCAGAACACGATGACCTTCGCATTCGCTTTCTTCAAATAGGCCGCTATGGCTTCCCGCACGCCGCCCGCTTCCGTAAGCGCACGGCGCAGTTTCTCGTACTTCTTCTGGAACATCTTCCTCGCTACTTCATCCCTCACGGTCGTGATTGATTTCGCTAGCTTTTCAAGTTCTGATGGAGCTTCGTAAAGTGCGACGATGTATTCGGGAATCGGTAGGATTCCACGCAACCACGCTTCTTCAAGCTCCATGGAATAGGCCACGTTTCCGTCGAACATCTCGTCCGCCATATTCCTTCCACCATCCGAGTAGCGGATAGGGGTGGCAGTGAATCCGACCACCTTGGCGCTCTCGTTCGCATTGAGGATGTGGGTAACGCCCTTCCCCCATTCCTCAGCCCCGCAATGGTGGAACTCGTCGGCGATTATCACATCGTAGGGCGGAACGCAGTCGTTACGGCGCTCCATTCCCATCGCTGCCGCATAGGTCATGAATTGCAGGTTCTCAGGCGTGAACCCCGGCGCAATCTCGGCAAGGTTCGCCATCTGGTCATTGAACATGTAATCGTTGGTGCCGAGCAGCAGGAACCGCTTGTCCGGGTTGTCCTGCACCATCTTTGCGATGATGACGAACTTTCCCGTTCCGGTCGGCTTGATGACGCAGGCGCGGTCGCGCTCCCCAAGCATATCTAGGAGTGCGTCATACGCCTTCTGGTTATGCTCATACAGTTTAATCGTGGAACTCATTGTCCATCCCTTCAACCCTTCTGACCGTTCTCGGTCTGCTCGCGATGCGCCGTGTCGTATCGCCAATCATCGACCGTGTACCGACGTTCGTGCATCGTCTCTACGGAAGATACCCTGACCGTGCCGTCCTCGCCCCGATGGCACCGGACTTTCCTGACCGCGACCCCGAACCCACGGTTCTCGACAGATTTCCTATCCGCTGCCAAGCACGCTGTAAACCCTGTGAGGAACCGCGCTTTTAGACCGTCTCCGGTCTCCACGAAGTCAATGAGCGCATCGACCAGCCGCTCATAGCTCCTTGTCTCGACCTTTCCGGTGAATCCCCATTTGCGGTGCGCCCCGTCGGTCAAGGGTGTCATCTTGCCTGCCATGACCTCGTACCTATCCATTTCCACGCTCCCTATTTACGTTGCATCGAAAAAGAGGGGCATCTCTTTCCCGATGCCCCTTCAACTCCTTAGCAAATGCCGTCCGGTGAATACGGTGACCAAGGCTGGCCGAGTAGAACCAGCCAGTCGCACTCCTCGCTCTCCCCCAACCGGAACAGATAAACCGCATCCGAGACAATCTCCTGCCAGTATGCCGTAAGGTCACCGAACCTGCCGGTATACTTGCAGTGGGGAACAGTGCCGCCCCCGTCATAGACCATGACCATATCGTTTTTCTCGATTTTCATTTGCTCCGTCCTTTCTGCCTTGGGATGGTTCCGGTGCCGTCCCCCTTGCTGTTATCTGTAATTATAGCTATGCGGCATACCAGCACACTCCACAACGCGAGACTCCACGCCTTCTCCATGGAACTCGGGTCATTAGGGGCGAGCAGCCCCTAATCTGAGGGAGCGCAAGCGACCGCGCCACGGAGAGACCCTGCGAGACCGTAGGGTGCCAAGAAAAGCCAACCTCCCGTCGCGGAGCCACCGACCCTCCTTTCCCCGCCCTCTACCGAGCCGCTGCGGCGTGCCCCACTTTGCCGCGCCTGCGGCCTATGGTTTCCCGAGAAGAAGGGGGTTTCAACATTCCGATGGGCGGAGGGTTCCTAGACTGACCCGGAGCCTGTCGGAATGTTGGAAACCCCGGCAGGTCTGTCCCCCGTTTCCGCCAAGTAGAAGGCTTTTCCGCGCTTTCAATGGCCGGAGGGTTCCGAGACCGACCCGCAGGCTGTTGGAAGGGTGGGAAAGCCGCCCCCCGAGTCCCCGTTCCCGCAACGACCCCGCGCCTTCACGCCGCCCGCAGGGCGGCTCCCAAAAAGCCAAAGAAAAAGGGCACCCTCCCGGATGCCCTAGCTCCTTTACCGACCGAACTCCTCCCGATAGCGGTTATGGTCTGCTAGTGCTTACCTCTTGTTACGGTAGCGGCGCTTTTCCATCTGGTAGTCGTACTCCATACCCGCAAGGTAGACGCACCACACGCCGACCACCATGAAGAGCGTACCCATAACAAACTCGATTGTCGCCCAGACCGGCGCATCCACGCTCGCAAGCATGAGCGTGTACGCCATAATCCCGCAGCCGATAAGGATTGCACCATAGGTCTCAAGCTCCCTGACGTTCTTCATCTTGAAGTCCCTTCTGCCATGGGGCGGCTCGGTTGCCGTCCCCCTTGCTGTCTATAAATATAGCAGACCGGCATACCAGCAAGCAGGTGAACCGTACACTCCATACATCCTGCATATCCTGCACGAAAAAAGGGCACCCTCCCGGATGCCCGTCCTTTCCCTATCCGAGGTCGATATACCTGCCGACCGCATCGGTATACCCTCCATGCGCAATCCTCCGCCCGCTCGGGTTCTTCCTGACGAATCCCGCTTCCTTGCGGTCGAGATAATAGCGGTGGTTGCACACACGGCACCACCCGGCAAGCTCCCTTCCGCCGCGAACCAAGTTGAACGCTTCCGCTGGCAGCACACGCCCGCACCTAGGACAGCGCTTCTTTGTTGGCAGCATCCTTTTCCTAAACCTCCTCCCCGGCATCCGTCAGCTCATGGACAAGCCATTCCGCTCGAAGCGGTTTCTTCTCTTTTTTCCCGTCGTGCGCGACGTGCAGCCCGTACACGTCATACGACCACGCTCCGGCAATCCCGACAATCAACCAATCGCGTCCGTCCCCTCCGTAAAGGGTCTCACCGAACATGACCGGCTTGCCGTCTGCGCAAAGCATCTGCCCCTTCGCCATTCGCTTCTCTCGCCTGCATTTGCGCTTGTAGGCAGCATCAAGGCGTTTGAATGCCCCTCTCTTCGAGTTCTCCATGCTCCTCTGATACTCCCCCTTGAGGTTCAGAAGCTCTTCCTCAAGATTTGCCGCTTCCGAAGCCGAATCGACCAGACGGTTCAACAGTGCCAATGCCCCGTCCCTCATCGCCCCGTCAAACGCCTGCTCGACGGCATACCTCAGAAGCCGCACGTCCTTCTCCTCGATTTTCTCCTTGCCCATATTCATCCCTTCTCTAGCGCCGTCCGAACGGCTTCACCATGTCATACCAGCTTCGTCCCTCGTAGCCGCGTCCGCACCCGTAATGGCCGATGACCCTCCACCCGGAAAGGTCGAGGTCGTAGAGCCTTGTAAGCTCCTCTCCATACGTTCGCTTTCCCTGCCGCACAAGCTCCTCGTCGCTTGCGTTTATGTACAGTTCCCCGTACCGCTCGAACACGTACTCGACCCGCTTGCCACTACCGATAACATCCCCTGCGCAGACCTGCCACGGGCGCAGGGGCTTACTCCCCGCGCCCATCCTTACGGCTCCAAGTAAATCTCGACCATGATGCAACGCTGCGTCTCGTCCTCGCAGGAAAGCCAAGACGGGTTCAGTGTGAAAGAACTCACGTCATCCTCCCCATGCTGTAAGACCAGCCCACGTTTGCCAAAGAAAGTCGCTCCCGTTATGAGTCCAAACTCCCATTCCTCTGGATAATGGACGCGAAAGCGGTAACAATCCCCTTTCAGGCTATCCATCAACTCCTTGACCTTCATTCCGCTCATCCCTCGTCCTCCTCATTTTTCAGCTCGATACAGATGGTCGGCTCGACCTCCATGAGCGGGAAGATATAGCCGACCTCCCTTTCAAGGATTTGCGGGTGTTCGTCAGGGTAGAACTCCTCCGCATCGCCTAGATAGTGCTCAATCGTAGTACCCGTCGAATCATAGCTTCGAATCGCGATTTCGCCCTGAATGTAAGTCTCCTCGAACAGCTCCCCGAGCGTCATGCTTCCTCCTCTAGCCGATTCCGTGACCGAATATGCGGGCATCCGTGCAGGCATCCTCAAAAAGACTGTAATCGCCGTCAAACCCGAACCTATGACAATAGCGCTCGATGAGCCTTTCGTACCTATCGTAGTCCTCATCGGCATATGCCCGGTTCACTCGGTCGATTGCCCTGCGGCGCTCCTCCGTGTCTTTAGGCTGCATAGCGACTCCCCGCAAGCTCCACGCCGTAACGCGGTGCGATACGGTCGCAGACGGCATCGAGCGCATCCTCGTCCATCCGTGCCATCAGCTCTTCGCAAAAACCCTCCCAGCCAATCGCGTCCACGAGGACGTTGACCTTCTCCGTAACATCCAAAGTAGCCATCTTGAAGTCCCTTCTGCCTTTGGGCGGCTCCGGTGCCGTCCCTCTTGCTGTCTACAAATATAGCAGGCTGGCATACCAGCAAGCAGGAAAACACGATATGAGCGGGAAACTCCATACATCCTGCATATTATACATAGCAAAAAGGGCACCCTCCCGGATGCCCTGAATGTCCATGGCTAACGCCCTACCCTCCAAATCTTTTCCTCGCCCGTGAACGTATCTGTGATTACGCATCTGCCGCCCGCCGCATACTTGAGACCATTCGGCAGCGCTTCCGCCGCCTTGCGGCACCTCGTCCAAAAACTCAGGTACCCGTTTCCGCTGAACCCAACGGCAATCTCATCGTCGAACTCGTCCATCGCATCTTCCGCCGGTTCCGATTCCAGATAGAGTACCACGCCGTTTTCGTTCTCTCGCGTGTAGTGGTATCTCGCCATACTCATGATTCCTTTCCGTCTACTCGGCAAGCCCGGTAACTTGCCTACCTGCTAACCAGCATTATAGCATACCAGCACACACCACAATGCGAGACTCCACGCCTTCTCCATGGAACTCGGGTCATTAGGGGCGAGCAGCCCCTAATCTGAGGGAGCGCAAGCGACCGCGCCACGGAGAGACCCTGCGAGACCGTAGGGTGCCAAGAAAAGCCAACCTCCCGTCGCGGAGCCACCGACCCTCCTTTCCCCGCCCTCTACCGAGCCGCTGCGGCGTGCCCCACTTTGCCGCGCCTGCGGCCTATGGTTTCCCGAGAAGAAGGGGGTTTCAACATTCCGATGGGCGGAGGGTTCCTAGACTGACCCGGAGCCTGTCGGAATGTTGGAAACCCCGGCAGGTCTGTCCCCCGTTTCCGCCAAGTAGAAGGCTTTTCCGCGCTTTCAATGGCCGGAGGGTTCCGAGACCGACCCGCAGGCTGTTGGAAGGGTGGGAAAGCCGCCCCCCGAGTCCCCGTTCCCGCAACGCCCCCGCGCCTTCACGCCGCCCGCAGGGCGGTTCCAAAAAAGCCAAAGAAAAAGGGCACCCTCCCGGATGCCCTACACTCGACTTAGCAATGCCCGCAATATCCGTCAGCCCATGCCAGACATTCAGCAGCTCCGCCCTCGAACACGAGATTCCCGTTTTCATCTTCTTCGTAGACCTTGATGTTGATTCTGCTCAGATACTCTTCTGCACCGATGCTGACCTTGCCGCCGAAGTTGTCGTAAGCGCCCGTGACAACATAGGTGTAGCTCGCAGAGGGCACATTGTCCTCCCCGATGAACTCGATATCGGCATCCGCCATGCACATCGCCTTGAGGAAATGCTGGCACCAGTTTCGGTTATTGAGAATGTCCCTCTCCACGCTCGCTCCCGAAAAGTCGATATGCTCCGGCTTAGTTCGCGATGCCACAACGAGCGAGCTGGCGATATCAATGGCATGGCAGCTGGGATAACCGTCATAGTGGCGATAGAACGTGGCGATGGTCTCCTCTTCCATCTGATTGCTCTCCCAGTTGAGGACAAGGTTCTTGAGGATGGTGACGGACGGCGTGCTCATGGTTTTTCCTTCCTGCCATGGGGCGGCTCGGTTGCCGTCCCTCTTGCTGTCTATAAATATAGCAGACCGGCATACTAGCAAGCAGGTGAACCGTACACTCCATATATCCTGCATATACAAGCAAAGAAAAAGGGCACCCTCCCGGATGCCCCGTGGTTCCTCTGCCCTAATAGTTCACAATCGCCTGATACTCCGGCATACCTTCTGAGAACTCATGCTCGTCTAGCGCATTGTAAAAGTCTGTCATCTTGCGAACCATGCACCGGTCGCAATACTTGGTAGCAGAGTCGCGCCAGTCCGCAAATGCCGGATTCGACTTGTCCCATTCAGCGCTGCCGCTAAAGATATAGGGGCAACAGGAGCAAACATAGTCAACGGCTTCCTCTAGCTTCTTGTCCTTCATGTTCGTCCTTCCTGCCATGGGGCGGCTCCACTGCCGTCCCCCTTGCTGACTATAAATATAGCAGACTGGCATACCAGCAAACAGGCGAACCGTACACTCCTTATATCCTGCATATAAAAGCATGGATGAACTCGCCGATGGCGTGCCTAAACCTTGTACTCGCAACTGCCGTATTCCAGACGGAATACATCATCCATGATGCCATCCTCGCTGTCGGGCACAAGCCTGACGAGACGGATGGTCTCATCCTCAGCATCGGAGCACAGGTCGATGATGAAACCGTCAAATCCCTCCCGCTCGCATCTTGAGACCATCCAACTTTCCTTGCAGTACGCTTCTGCAACGGCAAAGGCATCAAGCGCAGCTTCTCGACGCTTTATCTTCGCTTTGAAGCTCTCCTCCACCCCGTCACCGCCACTGCAACGACTGATGGAAAGCGTGTATCCGTCCATGTCTGTTCCTTCCCTTCACGAACCGCTGCCTGTAACCCTTATGCAGCCTGAGACGGTCGGCGAGCAGGGCTTCCCTTTTTTCGACGGGATTGTCTTTCACATTGTCAGGCATATTTTCCACCCTCTGCTCCCTTCTGGCTAACTAACAATAAATATAGCAGACCATCAAACCACAAACACGGCAAGCCATAAAACCATCATAACAATGCAGAGAAAAAAGGGCACCCGCGCAGGATGCCCCTTCTCATCTCACACGAACGGATTGGCGTAGCTGGAAGAATGCCGGACGCTGATTGAGGAAGTCCTTCAATATCTTGCCACCTCTATCTGGCACCAAGGAGCGCGATGGAGCCTACGCAGCCAACAAGTGCGATAAGGGTGCCTAGAACGCAGGCCGTCGCAAATCCGAGTGCCGCCATCTTCGTTCCCTCCGGTCGGTACGGCGCGTTGATGTTCATCAGGGATGCGGCGAGAATCCCGACGACGCCGCCGAGGAAGCCGAGGAAGAAGAAGCCTGCCTTCTGCCCGCTTGTAAGCGCACGCTCCATCGTCATCAGCATCTGGTCTTTCCCTGTATCCTTGGAATACATCTGCCCAATTCCTTCCTTTTTCTTCGCAAAACCGGGGCACGGTGCCTTCGCCCCTGTTCCGGCACCGTGCCCTGCCGGAATCTTACCATCCTCCGCGCGTTATGGCACAATCTGTTCAGGGATGCCGTCAAGTAGGAAGGAAGAACCATGGCTACCATTCAAGATTTCGAGGAGCGTATCGAGAAACAGAAGGCGGAACTCGCCAAACTCGAAGCGAAGAAAAAGGAACTTGAAAAGAAGATTCGCGAGCGGAACCGAAAGTGGCGCTCTCTGGTCACCCATTCCGCTGGTGAAAGTGTGCTCTCCGCCGTCGGTTGCGCTTGGCAGGAACTCGACCTCGACGCACTCGACCGATTCCTTGCGAGCCATGCAGACGAGGTGAGCGATATGCTCACCGCCCACGGAAGTACCCCGGAGGATGCCAAGGCGCGTCTCGATGCACGCAAGAAGAAAACGGTAAAAACGGAGCCTGTCGCTGATGGCTGGGAGCAGACAGCGGAACCGGATAGCGAAAAATCCGACTGGTAACAGAAAAGGGAGCCATGTGACCGAAGCCACAGGCTCCCTTTTCTCCTGCCCGCACTCCGAGATAAAAGCAACAGGCAGAAAGGACTTTCGCTACTGTAGCACAGCGCACCGTCGCACGGGACGCGAATCTGGCAGAACCATCTGAAAACGCGTGTCTAATTGTGAAAGAAGCATGAAATCTGACTGGAAAAGTCCACAAAACTGGACAGATATAGTAAAACATAATCACAGATTGCAAGCAGAAAGGAGCACCATGGATTTCAGCAGCTACTACTACTACATCCCCTTGAACTTCTACGAGACACCTGAGATGACGCTCATCGACCATGAGCCGAATGGGGATTCCGCGACCGTACTCGTCCTCGCCCTGGCTAAAATCCACACGCGCACAGTCACGAAAAACGATGACGGCACGTTCACCATCGTGACCGATGACGGCACGTTCACGGATACCGAAGTCATGGAAATGCTCTCCTCCTTCGGCTACCGGGCGAATCACGCCAAGTACACTCATGCCATCGCGGTTGTCGCGAGGTTCCCACCCTTCGACCACCTCGCCTACTCCGAAGCCGAACGCGATAAGAAGACCCCGGAGGTGTACCGATGAAGCTCCGAGGAGCGTGGCGCAGGGACTACAGTGAGTTCTTCGACACGCAGGAAGCCCTACTCATCGACGCGATGGACAATGCGGACTCCATCTACACCGTCTTCGCCCGTCTACAATCGCTTGCGGTGAAATGCGGCTGCGCCGGGAAGCTCCTTCTCCACGAAAGCGTTCCCTACACCGACGAGATGCTTGCTGCGGTCACCAAGAAGACCGTCCCCGCCTTTCGGCAATGCGTGCAGCCGCTCGTACAGCTCGGCCTTGTCATCTGCGAGGATGGCATCTACGCCATCGCGGACTGGGAGTTCAACCAGAACGTCCCGGCAATTGACGCAATGCGCGAGGGAAACCGCGTGCGCAAGGCTTCGGAGCGCGCCCGTAAGAACGGAAAGGGAACCCGTCAGGTGAAGAAGGATAAAGTGCTCGCATACCTTACCGAGCATCCGGAAGCCACGAATACCGAGGTTGCCGAGAAGACCGGAGTGAGCCGCCCCTCCGTTATCAAGTACCGCAAGGAATATGCGCCAGCACTTCCAGCCCCAAAAGGCGGAAAAATCGTAAAAGATGACGGCACGAAAGTTGACGCTGTAAAAATTGACGGTGTAAAAGTTGACAGCTTTGACAGCAAAGTTGACGTCAATTTTGACGTAAAAGTTGACAGTGATTTTGACACCGGTTTTTACACTGACGCAGACGGTAAAAGCGCAGGTAGACAATCTGCGCAGGTTGAAAATGAAGCTGTAAAAATTGCGTCACGCCCTAAGAATATAGATGATAGATATAAGAATACATCTACATCTACAGCTGTGGCTGATGGGGATGGGATGACAGGTTCTGGAATCCCGACAAGGAAGGAAGTCCGCTCGCACTTCGCGGAAACGGGATTCGCGGTTGACCCCGACCGCTTCTTCGATGTGAACGAGGGACGCGGCTGGCGCACGAACTCCGGCAAGCCCGTCGATGACTGGAAGAAGCTCGCCGCAGTCTGGGACAGGAACGAACACCCGAAGGCTGCGACCCCTCCCGCACGCACGGAACCGAAGGCCAACGCGGTCGGGAAAATCCCCTCCGTCGAGGAGGTCATGGCGAAATGGGGCTGTGACCGGGAGACGGCTCAGGGATATATCGACGAGAACATGTACTAGAAATGCCCCTGAGAATGCCTGAGAGCCTGCCTATGACACGTTAAATGTCATGTGGCAGCAACTGCCCGAACAAGACTGCAAAGTCCCGTAGACAGGCTCTCAGACAGGGTAACGCAGAAAGGACGAGGTAAATGAGTGAAAACGTAACGAAAACCAAGGAGCAGGACGGACGGAAGCCGGGCGAGGACTATCGCGACGCGGACGGCATCCTCGTCTGCGGGAAATGCGGAGAGCCACGCGAGCGGATGTTCCCGGCGGGCGGAATCTTCAAGGAGCCGCACCTTGTCCCGACCATGTGCCGTTGCCAGAGGGAGGAAGCGGACAGGCAGCGCGAGGAAACCGAGCGGGCGGAGAAAAGGCGTAGGACGGAACGGCTAAGGAAGCAGTGCTTCCCCTCATCCGGCAGGTACGCCTTCTGCACCTTCGATGCCGATGACGGCAGGAACGCGGCTCAGAGCACCGTCTGCAAGGCATTTGCCGCGACCTTCGACCCGAAAGACCCGGAGGGGCTTGTCCTGTACGGGAAGCGCGGCACGGGCAAGAGCTTCCATGCGTCCTGCATCGCGAACGCCGTCATCGAGCGCGGGTTCTCCTGTCTCGTGACCGATATCAAACAGGTCGTGAACCTGATGGAATCCTCCTTCGAGAAGCGTTCCGTGAACCTTGAGAGAATCCTCGCCCCAGACCTCCTCATCCTTGAAGACCTCGGTGCCCAGCGCTCCACCGAGTACGTCATGGAGCACGTCTACGACGTTATCGACGGACGCTACAAGGCAGGGAAACCGATGGTGATAACGACGAACTTCGACTTTCGCGAGAGAATCCTGAACGCCACGGCAGATGACCCGTGGGGACGTGTCTTCGACCGCATCGTTGAGGTCGGGTTCCCGGTGAAGTACGACGGCAATTCGCGCCGTCGGGAAATCGGAATGAAGAACCGCAAAGATTTCAAGCGGAAGTTGGGAATCGAGGGGATAGAATCGTAGCGGAGCGGTTTTTAAGCATCAGCCGCTTCTTCCTGATTCTGGTGCCGATTTCCTTCCCGGCACCGTCCCCGCGCCCCGTAGCGTATCGACGCTGCGGGGCTTTCTTTTTCCTCTTGGCAGGAAAGGGCACGGAAATCGTGCCTATACCGAAAGGAGGAAAAAAAGATGACGAAAGAGAAAGCGAACCGTAACGAAGTGGTCGGCATGTTCCTGACCTATTGCCGGAAGACCCTCGTGAACGCGCGGACGGACGTTTTGAGGGAGCGCAAAAGGAGACGCAACCGCGAGGTGCTGTTCTGCGACCTCAGAAGAAGTGAACTCGAAAGCCTTGCGGACTGGCAGGACGTGCCGGAGCGGGAAACCGTATTCGATGCCGCCGGAAAGCCTATCGGCGTGACGGATAAAGACCTCGCGGATGCGCTGGAAAAACTCTGCCCAGAGGAGCAGGCAATCATCCTGCTCTCCTATTTTGCCGGATGGTCGGATAGGCGTATCGGTGAGGACATGGGGTTCCCACGCTCCACGGTGCAGAACCGTCGCGCCCGTGCGCTCGCCCGTCTTGCGGACATTCTGACGGAAGGGGGTGACCCGCATGGCAAAGACAAAGATTGACTACGATACCGTCGTTGCCGCGACAGGCGGAGATGCCCTTGCTGCCGGGGCGGTGCTCGATTACTTCAACGACTTCATGGACGGACTCTGCACCGGGTTCTACACCGACGCGGATGGCTTCTGGGACTACGGCATCGACCTCTCGATGAAGTCGTTCATGCAGGCGAAGCTGTTGCGTGCGATGCTGAGGTTTCAGCCGTAAAAGGCGCTACTTGTAACAAGCAAAACCAGAAATAGGGAAAACCAGCATACCAGAAAACTACTTGACCAGCCATGGTATAATAAAAATGTCAAGCGGTTGTCTGGTGCCCTTTTTCCCGGAAAGGAAAATTATGGCATCGGAACGCAATCGAACCGAAGAGAAGAAAACCTATACGGTAGGCGAAATCGCCGAAATGCTGGGCATCAGCGACAAGGTGGCCTATACACTCGTGAAGAGCGGGCAGTTCAAGTACGTCCGCGTCGGCAGAGCCATTCGGGTATCCAAAAGCTCCTTCGACAGTTGGTTGGAACCAAATTAACCGACAAGGAGAAGATTCGATATGGCAGCAATCAAGCAGAGAAAAACAAAGTATTCCGTTATCTACTGGTATGTAAATGAACAAGGGGAACGGAAACAAAAATGGGACACTGTGGATACGATTGGCGAAGCAAAGAGCCGCAAGGTCTTTGTAGAGTTCTATCAGGAGAAATACGGACAGGCCATCGTTCCTAACGAGGAGACGTATTTTCAAAGAGTAGCTGATGAAAAGGCAAAAACGGGGAAAGAAGGCGGAACCGATGAGCACGATAGCGGCTCGGAGACGGTTCGCAGAAGAACCCCGACCCCCAAAAGCGCGGTAACGCCGCAAAAGGACGATATCACTTTCAGCGAGTTCCTAAAGCACTATGTGAAAGTGTACGGAACGTCGAAATGGTCTATGAGCACATACAGCGGAAAGACCGGGCTAATAAGGAACTACATTGACCCATATATCGGGGACAAGAAGCTGTCTGAAATCACCACGGAATGCCTTTCGGAGTATTACAACGACCTGCTCTCCGTCGAGCGCGTTCCGCCTGCCAACCAAAAAAAGACCGGCAAATGTGTCGCGCCTTCCGGCGTGAAGAAGATTCATGACGTTATCCGCTCTGCACTCAATCAGGCAATGAAATGGAACTATCTCGACCCGATGATGCAGAATCCGGCAAAACTTGCCACCCTGCCGACGATGAAGAAAACGAAACGGAAGGTGTGGAGTGTGAGCACGTTTCGCGAAGCACTTCCAAGAGTCGAGGACGATATTCTGGCTCTCGCCATGAACCTCGCTTTTTCCTGTTCGCTCAGGGTGGGGGAGATAACCGGTCTCACATGGGACTGCATTTTCATAGACGAGGAATCTATTGAAAGCGGCAACGCTCGCATCATCATCAACAAGGAGGTTGCTCGTGTTTCCATTGAAGCCTTGCAGAAACTCAACGAGCGGGACGTGCTCGTCACGTTTCCCGCTCAGAAACCACACTGCACCACTAGGCTCGTGCTCAAGACCCCGAAGACCGAAACCAGCACCCGTGTGGTATGGCTTCCGAAAACCGTGGCGCACATGCTCGTGGAGCATAGGAAAAATCAGGAGGAACTAAAGGAGTTTCTTGGAGCGGATTACCATGACTACAATCTTGTGGTTGCCCTTGAAAACGGAAATCCGGTGGAGAGCCGCATCATCCGAAAGCGCCTGCAAGTCTTTTGTGACACGACAGGATACGAACGTGTGGACTTCCATTCGCTCCGCCATCTCTCCACGAAGTACAAACTCAAACTGACACAGGGCGATATTAAGTCCGTCCAAGGAGATACTGGTCATGCCGAAGCCCAGATGGTGACAGACGTTTACTCGGAAATTGAAGACGAGAACCGGCGCGAGAACGCGGCTCGCATGGAAGCCGACTTCTACAGCCCTACCGCCAAAAATGGGAAATCATCAGCAACAGAGGATATCGGCGAAGCTCTGGCAGCTATCCTTAAGAACCTGTCACCTGAGCAACTTTCAGCTCTTGTCTCCGCTGTCCGTTAGCAGTGGTTGTTAGCAAGTTGTTAGCAAATCGTCCCAAATGTTGTGCCAGACACACAGGTAGATGTTTTTTGTTAGCAAACAATAGAAACGGAAAAACGGAAAGACGGCTATACCGAAAACTGGAATGCCAGTCGAAAACGGTGTAGCCGTCTGAAAAGGAAAAATGCCGGAAACCCTTGAAAAATCAGGCTTCCGGCGATTTTTACCACACGTCCCAGACAGGAATCGAACCTGCGGCGTTTCGCTTAGGAGGCGAACCCTCTATCCTACTGAGGTACTGAGACACATCATATTCAGTTAGCAAAAAGTCTTCGTTCCAACAACCGCTTAGGAGGCGAACGCTCTATCCTGCTGAGCTACAGAGACTTATATGAAATTGAATTGGTAACGATCACTTTTGGCTTCGAGTTGATTGGTTGAGCACAACCTTAGGAGGGAGATGTTCCATCCTACTGTAAAAAGCCGCCTGATTTTCATCAGACGGCTCATTTTACAGACTCTTGTAGAAATCTTCTTCAAAATCTTGTGCACACTGTTTACGGCAAGAATCAATAATATGACCATAACGTTCTGTGATCATCTCCGCCTGTGCGTGACCAGAATCACCTTGAACTGCTTTGATGTTTCCACCAGTAAGTATTAATTTATATGTTATACTACTGTGACGCAAGCTATGGAAAGTAACTTTGGGAAGCCCAAGCGCTAGCAGCTGTTTTTCCAACAAACGAGGAAGCGTTTCTTCTTGAAGAGGTCTTCCATTTCCATAACGTAAAACAAGCTCCGGTATTCCTCTTTTTAAAGCTCTTTGTTCTTTCTTTACGTTCCAAAGCAGATTCATTACATATTCCGGTAAATACACCGTCCGGACACTGGCATGAGTTTTTGGCCGTTTCAATACAACAACGGTACGCCCTTCATCAAATATAGCCGGAAATTGATAAAGAATGTCTTTACCGTTTAGCACCTGGACAGCATCCTTTCGGATACGCTTCAAGGATTTGCTGACCGACACCGTCCCCTTATCGAAGTCTATGTCATTCCAAGTAAGAGCTAAAATCTCTCCCTCGTATTATAAAGTAGTAGTGTTTATAGACCCTCTCCAAGGTCTGTATGCTATACTGT